>Ga0316363_10000020_pt1 | contig 242462 bp, 207 predicted proteins | sample Sb_taG_3_FD_200459 | JGI IMG/M metagenome (GOLD analysis project Ga0316363, IMG submission 200459) | Peat soil microbial communities from Weissenstadt, Germany - Sb_50d_a_PC metaG (v2) (version 2) | ecosystem: Environmental > Terrestrial > Soil > Wetlands > Peat | place: Germany: Weissenstadt... | reverse complement strand
GTTGTCGGCATCCGCGACAGACAAGAACATCCATGCATTCATGCTAGCAACGACAACGCCGTTCAGCTGCGCCAGTTGCAAGCAAACCCAACCTGGGACAGAGGGGGACGCGCTAACAAAATACCTTTCGGGTTGGGTTGCTCAATTCTGCAACAATTCTCCACCGCCTCCATAGCGAATTCCTTTGACCTGGATCTCGGGCTGCCGTAGGTTCTCCCGATGAAGGGGAGGGTTACAGCATGCCAGGTTTTCTAGAGAATGCGGTCAAACTCCTAGAGTTAATCAAGGACCTTTCTGGCATGACGAAATGGCTAATCTGGCGACCAGTTATAGTCGCCAATTTGGAAGAGCCTGACACGAATGGCCAGTTTTGTTTAGATATTTCCAAGATGCATAAATGGGGAAAGGCGGTTCGCTGTCGCGTTTTTCTTGACAGGATAACCGATGAGAAAGGTAGAAGACGAGCAGAGGTTGGAATTCCTGTGGAATTATGGCCTGGTCCTGTGCGCCTATTCGGCATTCAGCACTTTCCATTTCCTATTTTTGTTGGGGCCATAGGACAGAATGGGCAGCCTGTCATCGGACTGACAAAAGTTATTGGAGATAAGATAAGTGGCAAAAATTTGATGGGATTAGTGGACATTGGTCTCTTGGGACAAGAGCTTTTCCTGACCGTTCGCATAGTATTTTGTACTGATGACGATGCGCTGACCGAGCTAACAGACGAGGTGCTCCGGATAGCTGTCAGAAGAAATAATGCAATCTTGAATGTTTGGAAATATTCCTGGGCTCTCTTATCTCCGGAAAAGGAAGTAGGGGAAATTCCACGATCAGTGAACAGATTGTTTGGCGTACCACCTTCAAAGCCATAATTCTGGGCAAGCGTCTAAAACAACTCCTTGACCGACACGCCAATTGCCTTCGCAAACCAGCGCGAGCTGTTCAGCCTGGGATCGTCCACCCGGTTCGGGAACTGTCAGGCGGCGCGACGAAGCGGCAAGCGGCTTAGTCTTCGCCTTCCACAACTTCTGCCGAACGGATATGACCTTAGATGAAGGGAATGGCCACAAGCGCAGTCCACAATGGCAGCTGGACTGACCGACCACGTTTGGAGCGTAAAGGAATTCGTCGAAAGGGTTTTAAGCCAAGCTCAAGCGGCGGAAGCCAACAGGTGAACAAAGTCAAGTCGCGACGTGTCCAATTTGAGCTAGAATTGCGCGCATTCTAGACTTACGGCTTGACAACCTCTACAATCTGGTTATAGGAGTGCGACTCATATTGCGTTGCAAACTAGAAAGAGGTGTCATGGCTGAATTTGGCGGGAGATTGGCCATGAAAACGCAAAGCATGCAGAAGGTTGAGAAGAAAGGGCCTGTCTATCTTCACTTCGAGGATGGTCAAGTCTTCGTAACTCCCCAGGACTACGACAATTTCATGATCGCTGCTCGGCCAGCGATCGAAGCGCTTCGGCACGCAGTCAACGCCGAGGTTTGGGTCAAAACCTTCTTTGAAGAATACATTCCTTTCGTGCATAGATGGTGCCGAAGTCGCGCGGACAAAATTAAATTTTCCTACGTTACTTTGCCGAGCGGCGGACCTTCGCTTAAGGCGTATTTCGTCGTCCAAGGAGAGCATGATCTTCGGCTCGGCGAGGAAATTGCAAAACTAGAGCTTGATTTGGAAGACAAGGGGTGGCCAACCGATGTAATGCAGCTGCCAATTACCGGGGACGAAGACGATCTTCAAACGTTCTTCAATCCGGAGAATTCGATTCGGGTCTATGCCGAAGACAAAACAGCACCAGGAAAAGTCGGATAGGAACAGAGCGTTTCTTAGCGGCATCATATCGACCGGCCCCCCCGAATGGGTAGCAACGGTAGCATTCTACTGCGCGGTTCATCTGGTGGAAAAGCTGCGAGCTTACGACGGCGAGCACTCCACTAACCACGAAGAGCGAAGCGCTGCGATCCGCAGGCACTATAGGCAAATTCAGGTGCCTTATCATCAACTTTACGAGATTTCTCGGCTTGGACGCTACGGCACGGTTGGCCAATTCACCATGAGCTTGGCACAAGTAAAGGCAGAGTTGGTGGACAAATGCCTTGTCGCAATCGAACAGTTCGTGGCTGAAGAGACCGCCAAGCGCAAGTCAAAATCGGCTTCGGCCTGATGCTCCTTCGCTTTCTTCATTAGCACCCGCTAATCATCCCAGCAACACAGTCTAGAAGCAGTACCCTTCCCATGTGCCTGCCACATTGACAGAGTTCGACCAACACTCTGGCAGCCGGAGCAGATTTTAGGACGAATTCCGAGTTGTCACGTTGCCAGCCCTTTGTCTTGCATCACGTTTTCCAGCAATGACTTACGGATTGCGATTTCACGATTCCAGGATTGCGGTATATTATTTGCTGGCGGTTCACCCTGATGACAGGGGGCGCAGCTAATGGTCTGCCGCGGGCCGCTCCTGAGAAGAGGAATCGGCGAACGAGGTGATGGCGGCGTGACGGACACGAAGGGATCTCCAGGGTATTCGATCCTCATTACCGATGACGACTGCGGTTGTCGAGAGGCGCTCCGCGCGATCATGGAGCCGGAAGGCTTCCAGACAGTGCTGGCGGCCTCGGGTGAGGAAGCGCTGGAAATCGTGCGTGAGAGGACAGTTCACCTGGCCTTCCTCGACATGCACATGCCGACCCTGACGGGGTTGGAAACGCTGCAACTGGTTCGCCAGATCAATGCGATCTTGCCCTGTATCCTTGTCACCGCGGATGCCAACGAGCTGTTGATTCGTCAGGCCTTTCTTGCCCAGGCCTATAGTGTAATTCCGAAACCTGTCAGCAAGAACGTGGTGCTATATACTGTGGTTCGTGCCTTGGTGCGAGTGTACGGCGGCTCCCAAGGCGATGAGGGAACTTAAGAGCCGAACAACGCATTACCTCAAGGAGTATCGACGGCATGAAAGTCGTACCGCTTAATGACAAGATCGTCGTGAAACGATTGGAAGCAGAAGACAAGACAGCCGGCGGCATCGTCCTGCCGGACACCGCCAAGGAAAAGCCCAAGCAGGGCAAGGTGCTAAGCCTCGGCGACGGCAAATTGCTCGACAGCGGCAAGCGTGCCGCCTTTCAAGTTAAGGAAGGCGACCGCGTGCTCTTCACTTCCTACGCCGGCAGCGAAGTGACCCTGGATGGGGATGAGTACCTGATCATGACCGAGGACGACATCCTTGCCGTGCTCGACTGACGCGCCATTAGCTTGAACTGCGAAATTAGTGCGGCATGAATCGCAAAGAAGCCCACGGAAAACCTGCCGTGGGCTTCTTCTTTGCGCTCGTCGCTTCTGCTCCGGCTCGCGTCCGGCTAGAATGGTTGTGTAGGCTGCTGATTAGCGCGGATTATTCATTGCCGAGGAAAATTGGCGAAGGGGGCCCCACACTAACCCGACGCGTTAGCGAGGGCCAGGTTGACTCCCTGAGCTCGCCCTCGCTGACGCGTCGGGTTAGTGCAAGACCATGAATATTCCTGATTAGATCGCGTCCACGATTGGCTAACAAATAGCCTGCCGAGTTGGACTGGTCACGCGCAACTCACGGGATGAGTCGAGCTGGGGGCGCAATCCGGTGCGGCATTCGGATTGCAAGGGTAGGGCGCGAGCGTCGTTTCATCACGGGGCATCTGGAGATTGATTCCCATGAGCGGACAGTCCCTGACGAGAACAGCGGTCGTGTGGGTAGGTGGTTTCTGTATGGCCTGCGGTACACTTCATGCGGCCGACGGGCAAAAGGTCGCTCCGGATGAAAAAGAGTGGAATAGCGTCGTAAACAAGGCCGCCACTTACCTGAGAGATCATCAGGCGGAGGATGGGAGCTGGAGCCGGGAGAAGAGCCCGGGCGTCACGGGGGTCGCTCTGACAGGACTGCTTAGCGCCGGCAAGATCGGCCCCGACGATACCACAAGCGTTCGAGCCCTCAAGTACATCGAATCCCTGGTCAATCCAAAGGCTGGACACATCGCCGGCAAGGACCCAAAGGTCCAACTCCAGAACTACGTCACCAGCGTGAATGTCATGGCCCTGAGCGCCGCCAATCGGGAAGACCGCTACAAGCAGGTCATCGGCAGCGCGGTCGATTTCTTGAAAAAGCTGCAATGGGATGAAGAGGAAGGCAAATCGCCAAGCGATGACTATTACGGCGGAGCCGGCTACGACAGCCAATCGCGGCCCGATCTTTCGAACACGCAGTTCTTTCTCGATGCCCTGCAATCTGCGGGTGTGCCGAAGGACGACCCAGCCCTGAAACGAGCACTGATTTTCGTTAGCCGTTGCCAGAATTTGAAAGGCGAACACAACGACCAGGCGTGGGCCAGCAAGATCAACGACGGCAGTTTCATCTATAGCCCGGCGGCCGGCGGCCAGACGAAGTCGGACACGTTATCCGGCGGCGGGCTCGTCGGCTATGGGAGCATGACCTATGCCGGCATCAAGAGCATGATTTACTGCGGCGTCACCAAGGACGACCCGCGCGTGCAAAAGGCCTACGAATGGATCCAGAAGCACTACACCGTGGATGAGAATCCAGGTATGCCCAAGGTACACGCGGACTGGGGGCTCTACTACTACTATCACACGATGGCGAAATGCCTCGATGCACTGGGGATCGATGAAGTCGTCGATACCGCCGGTAGCAAGCATGATTGGCGCGCGGATATCACCGCCGCGCTGGCCAAACGCCAGCGCCCGGACGGGAGCTGGGTCAATCTCAATCACTGGATGGAGGCAGACCCGAACCTGGTCACGGGCTACGCATTGATGGCTTTGAGCCATTGTAAACCCAAAAAGTGAATGACGAGTACTGCTCGTTCCGGGCAAGCCGTAGGGGTAAGGCGCTGTGGATCGACCAGGTTTATGGAATCACGGCGGGACAGTGCTGCTGCTGACCCTGGTCGTCGTCATGCGCCCGCATTCTGCTCAGGCGCACCCCGTTCCTAAAAATAACCACGATCGCACAATCGTAGTCCACCTGAGCCAGGATACGCAAAAAGGTTTGCTCGCCGTCACCGTGGATTACCGACTGGAGGTCGGCGAGTTTACCGCGATCTACGTTGATCTGCCTGCACTGGGCGAAAAGATCGAGCTGAACAAGGTCGCGACGCCCATTCAGTATTACGAGGCCTATCTAACGGGCTATGCACCCATCTTGGCCGCGAATCTGGTCGGCACGATCGACGGTGAGCCGCTAGTCTTCCGGTGCGTCAAAAAGCGGTTTTCTCTCAACGATGAGAACGGCGACCCGCTCAATCATTTGCGGTGTGATTTTGTATTTCGCGCGGAAACCCGCAGCCTCTGGCCGGAGTTAATGACTTTCGCCTGCTGTTGGCCGAGACCAGGCCTTCCTGCCAGTGTCGCGCTTGCCTCTCTGCTCAACGCGCGCCCGGCGGATTTGCCCGGCGCAGCCCACCTGGGGAATGTTCACCAACTGAAATTCAAGGAAACCAACTATGAGCAGGAAGAGGGTCAAATCCGCCTCAGCTTTGCCGGAAAGCAAGACCTCCGGCTGCTCAGCAAGATTGAGCCCGATCACAAACTGCTTGTCCGGCCCACGACCGAACTGGAGCCAGGCGATGACGCCAAGCTCCGGACCTTGCAGACCACCTTCTCCGTGGAAGAAGCGACCCCGGACGAGCCAACGGTCGTCGCCAAGCAGGAACCCGCCCCGCTAGTACCTTCCCAGAGGCAGCTCACGTCAAGATTGCCAAGCCTCTATCACCTCTTTCGGGATTCGGCATATGGTTTCTGGGTTCTAATCCTTTTCTCGACGGTCATCGGCGCAGTGCACGCCCTCACGCCTGGCCATGGAAAGACGCTCGTGGCCGCTTATCTGGTGGGGGAGCGCGGCACGGTGGCGCATGCCTGCCTTCTGGGCGTCGTGACCACGCTGACGCATACGGGCGTGGTGATCGCGATCGCGGTTGCATTGCGGGTCTTCTTCCCTGATGGGGGAATGAACGATGCCGCGAAGCAGGACCTGCAGACAGCGCTAGGCCTGGGAGGCGGCCTGCTCATCGTTTGCCTGGGCGTCTGGTTGCTGCTGCGCCGCCTTACAGGCCAGGTGGATCACGTTCACTTGCCGGGTCACGGCCATCACCACCATCATGGCGGCAGTCATTCGCACAGCCACGAGACCGCTGTCGATCATTACCACGATGGTTCGGGAAATGCTTTGCCGCTGCCTGCCTCGAAACTGACCTGGTGGGGGCTGATTGTCCTCGGCATTACGGGTGGCATCGTCCCCTGCTGGGATGCTATCCTTATGCTCATTGTGGCGGTATCGACGAACCTGTTGTGGTTGGCCCTGCCGATGCTGCTCGCGTTCAGCGCCGGATTAGCAGGCGTCCTTATTCTTATCGGCATCCTGGTGGTCCGAGCGAAAAGCCTGGCCGGCTCACGGTGGGGCGACAGTCGCCTTTTTCGGAGTCTCCCCGTGATCAGCGCGGCATTGGTCACCTGCATCGGCTTATGGTTGTGCTATGACAGCGTGCACGCCAGCGGATCTTCGCCAGTCAATAACGCGCCTTCCTCCATCTCTGACTCCGGGCTGCCCTCCTCGCTAGGTGAGAGGGAGCGCCTCCATTGAAAGTTGTCGAACTAACCGCGTTTCATATTCGAATTCCGCTGCGCAGAACGATTCGCCACGCATCCCATGCGCGGACAGACACGGATAACCTGCTTGTCCATTGCGTTCTCGAGGACAAGACAGAAGGATTTGGCGAAGGAGTGCCCCGCGAGTATGTGACGGGCGAGACGATCGATACCGCAATCGACCTTCTGCGACGCAGCGACCTGAATTCACAGTTTTCGTCTCCTTCAGGCTTCGCGGACGCGGTTGCAATGATCGAAAAGATGCGCTTGGCCTGCGTTCCCGGTGACGAGCGTCAATGCCAAGGGAATGCCGCACGCTGCGCGGTTGAGATCGCGCTCTTGGATGCCGTTGGCCGGCGTTACGGTCAATCGTTAGCCGGGCTCCCGCAGATGCTGGCCCCTGAACTTCATCAGCCACGCCCATGGGTGCGTTACAGCGGGGCCATCACGTCTGCCAGGGGATGGAAGCTGCGCGCCGTCGCCACAGCCATGCGTCTCTACAAGTTCCATCAGTTGAAGCTGAAGGTCGGCATCGAAGGCTACGACGATGTCCAGCGCCTGCGGATCGTGAGAAGGCTTGTTGGGCGCAAAGTAGACTTGCGCATCGATGCCAATGAAGCCTGGCAGCCTGGCGAAGTGAGGGCACGTATTGAAGAGCTGAAGCCCTTCGGCATTACCTCGGTCGAGCAGCCGGTACCTCATGCGGATATTGGCGTCCTGGCACTGGTGCGCAAAGAGACCGGCGTACCGATCATGTTTGACGAGTCGCTGTGCAGCCCCGTTGATGCCGAGGTGGCAGTGCGACTGGGCCTGTGCGACCTCTTTAACTTGCGCCTCTCCAAATGCGGCGGCTTCATCCCGACGTTGCGGCTGGCGCAGTACGCGAGCCGACACGGGCTCGGCTACCAGCTCGGCTGTCAGGTAGGCGAGACTGCTATCCTTTCCGCCGCCGGGCGCCACTTTGCCAGCAGTGTCGCCAACATCCGCTACGTCGAGGGGTCGTACGACCGACATCTCGTGCGCGAGTCCCTAGGAACCGAGGACTTGACCTTCGGATGGGGAGGTTGGGCTCCGGCTTTGCGCGGCCCGGGGCTCGGCATAGCTATCGACGCCGACGCTCTCAGCCGGGTTACGGTACGCAAGGAGCCGCTCATTGGTTGAATCGCCATCCGTCTACACGGTTGAATCGTTCACAGCCAGCGACGGCTACCGCTTGCAGTATCGTCGCTATCACCCGAGCGTCAATGGATGGGGCACGCCGCGGGCGCGAATTGTCTGTCTGCACGGCATCCAGAGCCACGCCGGCTGGTATGACTATTCCTGCACCCGGCTCTGTCAGGCCGGGTTCCTGGTCGACTTCCTCGATCGCCGTGGCTCAGGAATGAACCATCAGGATAGAGGCGACGTGCCAAGCTATCGCCAGCTGCTCGACGACGTGGCTCAATTCCTGACGACGACCCGTGCAGACTCTGCCCTGCCCAAGTTTCTCCTGGCGATCTCCTGGGGCGGGAAATTGGCTCTAGGGCTAACTCGCGCGGGGACAGCTTCACTCCAGGGCATTGTTCTTCTTTGCCCGGGTTTCTTTCCCGTGGTAAGCCCAACCCTCCGCGAGAGCCTCGCGATTGGCTGGGCAAGGCTTGTCGCCCCGCGACGCCGCTTTTCCATCCCCCTGAACGACCCGCAACTGTTCACGGAGAGTCCCAGGTGGCAACAGTTCATCCGTGAGGATAAGCTGAGCCTGCACGAGGCCACGGCCCGGCTCCTTACAGAAAGTGTGCGCCTGGACCGCTATGTGCGGCGAGCAGGCCGGCACTGTGCAACTCCGGTGCTCCTGATGCTGTCGGAGAAAGATCGCATCATCAATAATCCAAGAACGCGCCGCTACGTGGAGGCCTTTGCGGCGCCCGACAAGGAAATCATCGAGTACCCTGGCGCTCAGCACACTCTGGAATTTGAGCCGAAGCCGGAGATCTTCCTTACGGACTTGATCGGCTGGCTCGAACGGCATATCCGCATAGCATAAAGCTCTATGAATCGGTGGCACTCCGTCCTGCAACTGTTCCTTGCGCGCGTCCGGGAGTTCTATCGCGAGCCCGAGGTCCTGTTTTGGGTTTATGGCTTTCCGGTGCTCCTTGCAGTTTGCTTGGGGATCGCCTTTTTGCGACGGACACCACAGCCGTCGGTCGTCGATGTGCAGGATGTCCCCGAGTTGAAGGCTGATGCCGCTGCCGTGCTTCAGCAACTGCAAGCGGCCGGCCTGTCGGCAGAACTGCATGATGAAGCCGACTGTGCGCAGCGACTGCGGACCGGCAGGACGGCCCTGGTAGTGATTCCAACACCTTATGGCTGCCGGTACATTTACGACCCCGCTCGCGAGGAGAGCATCCTCGCTCGCAGCCAGGTCAACGAGAGCATCCTGCGCTGGAAGGCGGGCATCCACGTGGATGAAGCACCCAACAGCACTTCGGACCAGGAGGATGATAAGGTCGAGACCTGGAAGTCCCCAACAGCAACCTGGCAGATCGTCGATTCCTTCACGAAGGACCCTGGCAACCGCTATATCGACTTCCTGATGCCGGGCTTGATGGGAATGAACCTGATGGGCGGCGGGCTTTGGGGAGTCGGTTTTCTAATCGTGGATATGCGTGTTCGCAAGCTCCTGAAACGATTGCTGGCCACTCCCATGCGCCGCGGGGATTTTCTCCTGTCGATCCTGGGCGCGCGCATGGTTTTTGTCCTGCCGGAAATGTTGTCGCTGTTACTGGTTGCTCGCCTGGGCTTTGGCGTGCCCATCCAAGGCAGCTTTGCCGCTTTGTTTACCGTCATTTTCCTGGGCGCGTTCGCCTTCGCCGGGATCGGCTTGCTCGTCGCCTGCCGGGCCCAGAAGACCGAGACGGCTTCCGGCCTCATGAACCTGGTCATGCTTCCCATGTGGGTCCTATCCGGGATTTTCTTTTCCTCCAAGCGTTTCCCCGAGATCGTGCAGCCATTCATCCAAGCTCTGCCGTTGACGCAGCTCAACCAGGCACTGCGCGAGGTCATGCTGGAGGGGGCAACCCTTACCCATATCAGCAATCGGCTAATCGTCCTGGCTGCATGGGCAGTCGTCAGTTTTCTGCTGGCACTACGATGGTTCCGCTGGCAGTAAAGGAGTTCGGCCCCGGTCGTACTCATTCCTGACGGTTTAGTATCAAAACCTACCAATATGTTGACACCCTACTCCCTGCGGGCTAGGTTCACCTGAGAGGGGAAAGGGTGCGTATTGCCGCCACTTCAACTCGGTCGCCCTTCCGCTCTGGCGGACAGAGAGTCCATGAACGCCGGGGGATTCTCGCGGACAAGAGCCCAAGTCTCAATGGGACCGACGGGTGATTGAAGGGACGACCCACCGAATCCTGGTGGTAGACGACAACCGCGGAACCGCGCGCCTTCTTGAGCAAGTACTTGTTGCCGAAGGTCACAAAGTCACGGTCGCCAGCGATGGCGTCGAGGCGCTGGACCGTATCGCCGACCTCCCGCCCGACCTGATTCTTCTCGATCTCGACCTCCCGGTACTGAGCGGTTACGACGTCTGCCGGCAACTCAAGCAAAATCCAGCAACGCGTTGGATTCCGATCATCATCATCACGGGACAGTCCGCCTCCGAATTCAAACTGCAGTGCTGGGACCTTGGCGCGGACGATTTCCTGACGAAGCCTTTCCAGTGCATCGAGGTAGTCACACGTTGCAGGTCGCTGCTCCGCGTGAAACGCCTGGTCGATGAGCTCGATTCTGCAGAGGCAGTGGTCTTTGCCTTTGCCCGGGCCGTGGAAGCCAAGAGCCCGTATACTCACGGTCATGCGGAACGCGTCCGCGACTACGCTCTGCGCCTCGCCGCGCAGATTGGCGTGCCGGATGATGAATGGGAAATATTGCGGAAGGGCGCCCTTCTACATGACATCGGCAAGATCAGCGTTCCGGATGCCATCCTCGACAAGCCGGGACCGCTCACTCCGGAAGAATTCGACATCGTCAAACAGCATACCGTGGCGGGGGCCCACATCGTCGAACCGCTGCGCTCGATTCGCAATGTAATCCCCCTTATTCGCTCTCACCACGAACGGCGCGACGGCCGCGGATATCCTGACGGCCTGCGCGCACCTGAAATCCCCCGTTCAGTCGGCATTCTCTCGATCGCGGATGTTTATGATGCTTTGGCCACGCCGCGGCCGTATCGTCCGGCAATTGCCCACGAAGTTGCCCTGGATATGCTCCGCGCGAATGCGGCCGGCGGCGGTCTGGAACCGGAATTGGTGAAGATTTTCTGCAATCTAATGTCCAGCGGACCGCCTGCCAGGCTCACGAGCACGTTTGAGAGGCCTCAACAGGGAGTCACCTCGTCTCCCGCACATGAAGTATCGGAGCTGGAAGCCGCGCAAGAAAGCCACAGCCAACCCTATCTTCCTGCCAGTCAGATGGTTTGCCCGTAAGAGCGTGTTGAAAAAGGGGTCAGACCCCCTGGAGATTCAAGGCATTTCGCCCATTTCTGAGCCACCAGGCTCTCCAGAGCTCAAGGGGTCTGACCCCTTTTTCAACACGCTCTAAGCCGGTCGTATCAATCCCCATCAACTCTACGAACAGCCCTGTGGAAAACTCCGCACGGCTCAAAAATCACCGGTCCCGCGCCGAGACCACCAGGGGAGTTGAGAGCCCCCATCGATGCACATCGTGCTTCCCGTGATATATTCCGAAGCTGGATCGACCAGGAAGATGATTCCCCGGGCGATCTCCTCCGGGCGGGCCATGCGTCCGCATGGCAACGATTGGCTTGCCCGTTGCAGAACCTCTTCGCTAAAGAACTTGCGTTCTCCCTGTGTGTCCGTCCAGCCGGGGTAGACGATGTTCACGCGGATGCGTCGTGCCGCCAGCTCCAGCGCAGCTGTTCGCGCCATTTGATCGATCGCAGCTTTCGCCATGTTGTATGCCATGCACGTGGGATGGGCCACACGCGCCTGGGCAGAACTCACGACGACGACGGATCCTCCCTGGCCCTGACTGATCATTTGCCTGCAGGCGGCACGGAGTGCATAAAACGCCCCCCACATGGTGACGTCAATCGTGCGCCGGAAGCCCTCTATGTTCGCCGTGTGAAAGAGTTCGCGATCGCTATAGACTGCCGATGTTACCAGAATATCGAGCCGGCCCAGATCGCCGGCCGCCTGCTGCACCATCCCTTCGACCGCCGCCTGATCTGAAACGTCAACTGGAAATAACAGAGCCCGACGCCCCAAACGGCGGATCTTTTCGGCCGTCTGCTCTGCCACTTCGGCGAACGTCAGGTAATTCAAGGCCACGTCAGCTCCTTCCTGGGCGAGTGCCAGCGCCGTGGCTTGCCCGATTCCGGAAGAAGCACCCGTTACCAAAGCGACCTTTCCCCCAAGCCTCATCGTTAAGCGTCCTCGATTCTGCCTTGATGATTTTGCATTCGCAGCATCTTAGCAGGCCGCGCCTCGGCAGCGTAAGCGGAAACCAGCATGGCATAAATGGGCCGGCGCCCGTAAAAGTGAATGCTGTGGAGCATCATGATCAACCGAGCTGGATTTGGCCGCGTGCTGCGTACGTGCATATCCCTTTCTGCGCGCACCATTGCGGCTACTGCGACTTTGCTGTAGCTGTCCGGCAAGACCACCTGATCGATCTCTATCTGGAGGCCCTCGCGGCCGAGCTGGCCACTCTGGAAACGCCCCAGCCGGTACCCACGCTTTTTCTCGGGGGCGGCACGCCCACCTATCTTAGCCCCCGTCAGCTGGAGCGTCTCTTAGGCGATTTGGCGCGCTGGCTGCCGCTGCCTCCCGAACACGAGTTCAGCATTGAAGCCAATCCAGGCACGCTCAGCGCTGAGAAAGTGCGTGTCCTTGCTGACCATGGTGTCAACCGTATCAGCCTAGGCGCCCAGTCATTCCAGCCGCACTTGCTGCGAACGCTGGAGCGCGATCATGTCCCTGGAGACGTCATCCTGGCAGTGGAGCGCATCAGGTCGCGAATCCCTGACATATCACTGGACCTTATCTTCGGGGTGCCCGGCCAGACGGCCGAAGAGTGGGAATCAGATCTTCGCAGGGTGCTAGCGTTCGGTCCTGCGCACGTTTCCACTTACGGGCTGACCTACGAGAAAGGCACTCGCTTATGGAAACAGCGACAGCGGGGCGAGGTCAAGCCACTTGACGAGGAGGCTGAGCTGGCCCTTTATCTCTTTGCAATTCAGCTGCTCGAGGATACGGGCTTCGAGCACTACGAAATATCCAACTTCGCCCTGCCCGGTCATCGGTGCAGGCACAATCAAGTCTACTGGGCCAACGAAGCCTATTTCGGGTTTGGCATGGGAGCGGCGCGCTACACAGATTTCCGCAGGGAACTCAACACACGCGATTTGCACACGTATATCAAACGCGCCTTGAGCGGGGAACCTCCGACCTTTCAGACGGAAGTGCTGGAGCCAATCGAGCGGGCCAAGGAAACAATGGCCATTCAGCTGCGACGCTCCGAGGGCATCCTGCGCGACCGATTCCTTCTCCAGACAGGCTTCGATCTCGATGACCTGGCTGGCCCTGCTCTCAATCAGCACGCCTCACTGGGCCTGGTCCACCTCGACCAGACCTGCGCACGGCTGACGCGGGCGGGCAAATGTGTTGCGGATGCCCTTATCACCTCACTGCTCTGAATCGAACACATCTGCGCGTGAGTGCTCTGTCATTTGTTCCGCGCTGGCTTCATAGCTCCAGCTTCAGACTGCTTACTTGGCTGAGGCCGAAACTGCGAATTTCATCCATTCAGACGCGACCGTGCTAGTAGCGGAACTCCAGTCCGACGCTGATGCCTTGTGCCCAGAAGTCCGTGGTGTGGAATACCGGAGCCGGCCGGGCTGGTCCCACCAACATGCCGGGTCCTAGCTGGGACGAAAGTTGCGAGACATTGACGCCGCTATCGATGACGCTTCCGGGACGAACGACGTTACTGTCGTACAGCAATGAATACGCCACAAAAGCCCGGCAGCAATCCGTGAGTTTATAGCTGACCTTGAACCCGGCCTCGGGCACAATGGAAAATTGGTCTCGGCTGTACATGCCGATATTCGTTGGCAAGGCGAACAGACCGCCAGGCTGAGCGCTCACGGGGCCGCCGGAAGGTGCAAAGGTCGTGGCACCGGCAATGTTCACGAATTGCTGCGTGTCGCCTACAGCCACCTTGGCCGTCAGATCGAGAGACCAGGGGCCCTTCCGGAATTCGATTTCCGTCCCGATCTGACCGCCGTAGAAATCGTTCTGAGTCCGAAATGAATCGCCCACCGCGATTTCTGAGCCGGCAAGAGCGCCGGTCGGGACGGTCAGGTTTTCATTGATGCTCAGGTCATCCCCCAGGTGCAAGTAGCGAAATCCGGCCAGGAAGTCGATGCGCCAGCAGCACCCACGCCAAAAGTTGGTCCGCAAATTGAGTTCTGTGCCCCAAAGCTCCGTGGATGATGTAATTGCAATATTGCCTGCAAGGACTCCGGGGAAGGCGATCAGCTCTGAGGACTGCTGGCCTGCGACCACGTCATAGAACGGCCGAGCCAGAATCGGTGAGCCGAAGGAGCTAGCGGCGAAATTCATCGACCGCTCTCCCAGGAAGAAGGTGCTGGTCTCAAGGCCGATGATTTGGTCGCGATCGAACCAGAAACCAAAATTGAAGCGGCCTCCCGAGAACGGCTCGCTTTGCGTAGCATTGCCGCCAAAGAGTACCTGAGTTCCTGGTTGGCCCAGTACACCCGCCATATCCCGGGGGGTTCCGGCGGGGCTCGTCGTCACGAGGGGCGGGAGCTGGCCGCCCTTGACCCACCAGAGCAGGTATTCGCCGCTGAACCAGAAGCAACTCACGTCCTTGCTTGACTCTTCGCAGCGCCAGCGTTGGAACCAAGGCTTCATACCCGTGCAATCGTCCGCGCAATCTGCGCAGCCGTCGCAATCATCCGAGTTTACAGGCATCGGACGAAGCCGGCTGGTCAGCAAGCCAGGGGCCGGGGGTTGATCCGATGTTCCGGAATAGACTCGCGGCACTCCAAGCTTTTCAGGTACGGCCGGCTGACCCGATTGCTTTGCCGGCGAAGGCGGATCGGTGTCGAGAGCGGGACCTGAAGGGAGCGGTTGCGGTGTGTCCGAAGACGGACCTGAAACGACCGGCTCCGGAGCGCCCAGCAGCGGCGGAATAAAGGTGGCTGGCGTCACCTGACGATCCGTGATTGAATTGCGGTCGGCGTCCGTATCAGTGGCCGCTTTGATTGCTACCGGACGACCGAGCGTCACCAAAGGAACCTCGTCGGCGCGAGCGACCGGCGCACCGATCGGAGCCAGAGTTTTTTTCGCTTCTTGAGCAGTTGCGTTGGCGCTCCACCATGCCATGCCAACTACTAGGCTTCCAGCCAGGAAAAGACGCATAATCTGCTCCTCTTGTCATCGGCGTTCGATCATTAGGAAACAAGTTGCGCAGCGCATGAACGCCATGCAATTACTTGGTTCGGCTGCACTGAGAGGCAAACAAAAGCCGTTTAGATATTTGAGCGGAATTGCTGTGGCAGCAGAATCAGCACAGACTCTACAGTCCGAAAGCTGCGACGTAGCTCTTCAGCGACGGCTCAAGCGTCGTCGCCACCTCCGCTGCCCTGGAGGAGTCCCAATTGTTCGGCGTGCGGCTTCATGGCGTCGATGACGAATTGGATGTGCTCGCTCAGATCGACGCCAAAGTCCTGGGCGCCTCGTTCAATATCCTCCCTTTTAACGGTTCTTGCGAAGCCCTTCGATTTCATTTTTTTCTTTACACTGGAAGCCGTCATGTCCGTGATGCCTGAAGGTCGCACCAGAGCCGCAGCCGTGATCAAGCCAGCCAACTCGTCGCACGCATAGAGGGCTTTGTCCAGCTTGCTTACGCGCGGGCAGTCCGGCAGATAGTCTGCATGCGACTTGATCGCATAGATGACCTCCTCCGGATAGCCATGCTCGCGCAGGATTGCGGCGCCTTTGAGGGGATGATCGGGCGGATTCGGCCAACGTTCATAGTCGAAATCGTGAAGCAGCCCGACGATGCCCCAGTACTCCTCGTCTTCTCCCAGCTTTCGCGCATAGGCACGTAGCGCAGCCTCCACGGCAAGCATGTGTTTGACCAGAGCCGGGTTCTTGGTGTACTCGTGGACCAAGCTGAGCGCTTCGCTACGTTGCTGCATGCTTGGAAAGCCCTTCGGCGATAAACGTATCAACGATCAACTGTCCAACATGATAGAAGACCAGTGGCAGGATCGCCAAGGGATACGCGTCCTTGAAGTAGGTCATGAACAAGTAAAGTGATACGGGCAACGTTTTTTGGCTGCAAGCGAATGCCACAGCGACTTGCTCGGAAGGGACACACTTCATCCATTTGGCGGTCCAAAAGCCGCCTGCCAGCCCGATCAAGTGAGAGGCCACGACCAGGAACCCGGTCGCCACGGCCAGCGCCCAGGAGAGTGCTTCGGGGCGCTCGCCCAATTGATCACTTAGATCGACCACCGCCTTTAGAACGATGCTCAGGATGAGCGAACGAGAAACAACCCCCAGAATCCTACGACGGCGGGCTGCCAATTGCGCCAAGAAAGGGAAGGCTCGGATTATCTGCCCCACGCCTACCGGAATGACAAGCACAGTGATCAAGCTCCACATCATCGCGCCGGTATCGATCCGCACTGTAGTAGCAAGAGACCACGCCAGCCAGGTCGTCGTGACCAGCCAGCTCGTTGCCGTTGTGATGAGCACGACAAGCAATGCCGTCGCCTCGTTGCCGCCCGCCAGGCGGGTCCAAAGCACTGCGGAGGCGAGAGTGCACGGCGCGCTGGATATCACCATTAGGCCGACGCGAAGATCGTCATTAGGCAGGAGCCTTCCACCGAGCCAACCCAGGAAGGGAATCGCCGAGTAGCTCACGAACGCAGCCCAAAGAGCCGCCCATGGCCTCAGGAGTGATCGAAATAAGTGACGGCTTTCCAGCCCCCAGGCCATCAGAAATAGAGCCAGGGCAACAACGATGCGCGGGTCGATAAGGGCAGTGCACGGGCGCAACCATTCCGGCCGAAACCAGGCGAGAGTAACGCCCAGGACAAGCAGAATGAAAAACCAGCGCTTGCGGAACAGGTCTTTCATGGGAGCGCGCCGCGCATCAGCGAGAACATCTCGATGTCGCTTGTCAGTAGGTCGGGCGGAAAGTTACGCCTGCCAGCCGTCCCCGCCATGGTGATTCAAACATGACGAAGGCGGCCGGGCAACAGCAGCGCAATCCCTCGCGTGCAACCTCAAGTAGCCATTGTCGTCTTGCGAGTTCGATGGCGGCAGGTGGGATTGATAGCCTCAGGTCGAGGGAGAGGTACGCCTATTTGCTGGGAGACGATTCGCGGCTCTTGAGTTGCTTGGCGAGGTAGAGTCGCCCCGTCTTGTCGATTGGGGGGATGTTGCCGGACAGGTCCTCCAAAAGTGCAATTGCCTCAGCGCGCTCGCCTATTGCTTCGAGTGCGCGTGCACGCATTCTTCGGGCAGCGGGAGCACTTGATGAGGCCGGATGTTCATCGAGATAGGTTTGCCACCAGCTGATTGCTGCTTTCCAGGAGTCATTGGCCGCCGCTTTTTCATTGGCGGAAACCGACTTGCCATTGCGTCGGGCGCTATCCAGCTTGACCTGGGCTTGCTCTGCCTGTTCGTGCTTGCAGGCAGCCAGCTGATAAGTGATTTCATCCGACATGGGTATTGCGGCAGCGCCCTGGACGAGTTCCATCACGGGCTTGCTCTTTTTCCAGAGATCGTTCTCCTTCTCCGTGGCTTCCGCCAAGGATAGTCCGCCAACCGCGACGCGGGCCTTGTTTTGTTGCGCTTTTGCCTGAATCAAGGCCGAATAGGTCTCCAATGCTCGGCTACCCCATTCCCGCGCCTGCTCTTCAAGGCCGGGCGTCTGGAGCAACGCTGTTTGGCGCTGCATCTCCCGAAGCAGAGCAACGAGCAGATCGGTCGCTTCGTTCAATTTGCCGCGTAAAACCATGTCCCTGGGCAAGCGCCCGCGCATGATCCATTCCGGAGTCTTTTTCTCCCCGTCAACTTGCTCGATCAACCCGGGCAGCCAGGCTGCCATTTGCTCGCGTGGCATATGCGGACTCGTGCTGAAAGCAATAAAGGGATTGGCATAAATTGCTTGCAGCCGTTTCCCCGGCTCGCCAGGAAGCTGAAGGACCAACTTCGGCAAATACTGAAAGGGGACCAACGCTGCAAGGCTCTCTTGTAGCCGGCGACCGTCATCCGTGCCACCCTGGGCTTTCGGCAGAAAACTTCGCAAAACGCGCATGGAATCATTCTTATCAGCCCGCGAATTCCAAACCCCGAGATTGCTATCCGCGAATGCAGGTCCCTGGACTGCTTCTCGAAATCTCTGAAAGACCGCGACAGGATCGGTGCGCAAGTAGATTTTATCTCCCGAAGCCATGGCCTCTTCCAGAAGAGCCATGCGCGGCGCCAGCGCCGAAAGCTGACAAGCCACGAACGCCTGGGCTCGCTTGGCCAATGCCGGGGGCACGTCGTAAGGATAATGGGAATCGGTTCCGAGTGCGAGCAGGATGTCCGGTTGGGTACGAACCTGAGCGAGGGTCGCGACCCCTTCGCCCTTGGCCCCCGGAACGGGCAACCCCATACGAGTATCGAAGAGGTAGATATCTTTGTTGACGAGAGCGCCGGTCACCCAGGTGCGTACAGCCGCCTGGCCTTCCGAGGCGACCGGGACAGTGACCACGCAGCCATCGATTCCGAGTTGTCCGAGCAGCGCCAAGAATACCAGGGCGCGATCTTGCGCCGTACCCCAGCCGCGTCTCAGGACGACAATCGGAGGCAAAATATCCTTGGCTGGCTGCTTGGCAGCGGTCCCCGGCTCAAACAGGCGGACCTGCCGCATCACCCAGGCGAATGCTGCGGCCGCCTGCTCTTGAGCAGGAAGTTTCTCCACTTTCAAAGATCGGGCGGCATCGCGCATCAAGAAACAACTTTCAAGGTAATGCGCATCCAATGACGAGAAGCCTGCAGTGTCAATCTCCGCCAATTCGTCGTTGGCCAGGCCGTATTCCTTGGTAAGGACTTCGCGCTCTCGATTCGAAAGGGGCCGCGGCTTTTCCTGTTCACGATTTTCCAAGTAGGCATTGATGCGCTGAAGTTCACTGCCAATGCCTTCGATGTCCTCCTGCTTGCGCAAAGATTCGGCCAACGAATTGACACTCTCTTGCGACAATCGCTCATTCGCAGTAGGCAATCCAACGGTAGGCTTGGACCGGCCGCTGCCGCACCCCTGGCCAAAAATCACGCCTATTGATACCGCCAGCACCAAGATCGACGTGCTTGATCGGCCGGTTGTCCTCCCAGGATTGGTGCACTCAAGGCTCCGCATTCTTCATTCCTTGTCTATGCCTTCACTATGCCAGCGCCTGTCGAATGCGCAGGCAGCATTCCAACAGGGCCGGCAGATTGTCCAAAGGGATCATGTTGGGACCGTCGCTCAGGGCTTCGTCGGGACGGGGATGCGTTTCCAAAAAAACTCCATCGCAGCCACAAGCCACGGCGGCCCGAGCCAGATAGGGTATCATGCGCCGGTCGCCGCCGCTACGGTCGCCGGCGGCCCCTGGCATCTGTACGCTGTGAGTGGCGTCAAAGATCACCGGGCAGCCCAATTCCTGCATCAAGGGGATCGACCTCATATCGCTGACGAGCTGGCCGTAACCAAAGCTTGCCCCACGCTCCGTCAGCAACAGCCTTTTGTTGCCGACTTCCGCCATCTTGGTGACGACGTGACGCATGTCCCAGGGAGCCATGAATTGGCCCTTTTTGACGTTCACGACACGCCCGGTCGCCCCAGCCGCCAGAATCAAATCGGTTTGCCGGGCCAAAAAGGCAGGGATCTGCAAGACATCGCAAACTTCGGCCACCGGGACCGCTTGATAGGACTCATGGATATCGGTGATCACCGGCAGGCCGGTTCGGCGCTTGACTGCTTCCAGCGTGCGCATTCCTTCTTGCAGGCCGGGACCACGAAAAGACTTGCCCGAGGTTCGGTTTGCCTTGTCGAACGAGGCTTTGAACACCAAAGGCAACTGGTACCTCGTGGCCAGTTCCTTCAGCTTCTCTGCGATCAGCAAAGTGAGTTCGTGAGACTCGATTACGCAAGGTCCGGCAATCCAAAGAAGTGGATGACCGGGCCCGCACTCGTATTCTCCGATCTGAACCGCCTGAGCTACTGGCACGACGTTGCCCTCCCTGGATCGCGCCGCTAACGCGGCAGCCGGTTCCTTCCAACCCCTTACCTTAGCAAAAGGCGAGAAGCAATAGTACGCCGAGCTTATGTCTTGAGGTCTACCGGTAACTGATCAATTCTTGCGGCTAAAATGAAGTCGTTTTCGGATAGGCCGCCTAGCGCATGGGTCCAAAGCTCGATGGCGACGTTTCGGTATCCCTCCAGATGAAGGTCCGGATGGTGGCCCTCCTGCTCGGCCAAGGCTCCAGCCTTATTGAGGAACTCCAGCCCCGCCTGGAAGTCTTTGACACGCCAGTCGCGACGGATGCGTTTTCCGTCTGCCATAAGTTTCCAACCAGGTATCTCCCGAAGCAGTTGCTGGACTTGCCCGCTCGAAAGCGCGGGCGCCCCGCCCTCGCAAGCCGTGCAATGCTTCCTGGTCAGCTCAGATGCCGCCGTGGTTGTCATGGCACTCTCCTTTCGGATCTGAAGTGAACGCTTACTGATTTGCTGCTTCATTTTAACCGTGGGAGAAGAGCTATCGTAAGCCGACATTTGGCCTCACCCCAAAAGCGCCCGTCTTCTCCACTTTCTCGAAATGGCGCTCTGATCGGCATAGTTCGCATAGCCGCATGGCCTCCGCATGATTGTCGGAAATTCTTTGCCTCAACTGCTTGGGTTGGGAAGTTTCCCAGCCGAAAGAATAGGACAAGTCAGGCGACAAGGAGGCCGCGCGCGGCGCAACCCGAATCGAGCGATTCGGATAGGGTGGCCTTCTGCTCCCCCAACGCGACAAGGCACCATTGTGAACACAAAAACAGTAAAGATCTCGCTACTAACGCTGCTGTTGTTTTTACCGAATGCGTCGGCTGGCGTATTGGGGAAGCTAGGAGAGCTGGACCGGGTTAATCGCAGACTGCATGGCCAAGTTGTTGACTTCACGCACAATCACGGATGCGATCACCGAATTTGGTCCGAAGCTTTGCACCAACGCCGTGACCTGTACGTTTATCTTCCTCCTGGCTTTGACCCACATCATAGCTATCCGCTCGTTCTGTGGCTGCACGGCTTTGCCCAGGATGAACAGTCTTTTCTGGAACAGGTTGTCTCTCCGCTCGATTGCGCCATCGCCACCGGCAAACTGCCGCCCGTGATTATTGCTGCCCCAGACGGCAGTCTGAATGGTGAGCCTTGCTACTTCACCGCAGGAAGTTTCTTCCTTAATTCGAAGGCCGGCTGCTTCGAAGACTTCATCATGCTGGATGTCTGGAATTTCCTGCACGCCAACTTTCCGATCCGCCCTGAGCGGGAGGCGCATGTGCTGGCGGGCGTCTCCATGGGAGGAGGCGCCGCGTATACCCTTGCAATCAAGTACCGCGATCGCTTCAAGGTGGTAGTGGGGATCTTTCCGCCTCTCAATACGCGATGGGTCGATTGCCATTGCCGTTACATGAGCGATTTCGACCCTTGCTGCTGGGGCTGGAAGACTGATTTCAGCCACGGTTGGGAAGTCGTTGGCAGGTTCTATGGTGTAATCACCATACGACTGAAGCGCGTCATCGATCCTCTCTATGGCCGCGGGCCGCAGACAGCCGAGCTAATCAGTTTGGAAAACCCGATTGAAATGATCGATCGCCTGTGCCTGAAACCGGGTGAGCTGTCCATGTATGTCGCCTACGGGGCCAAGGACCAGTTCAACATCGACGCTCAGGTAGAGAGCTTCCTGTATCGAGCAAAAGAACGGGGCCTCTGCGTCGATACGGGCTACGATCCGCGAGGCAAACACGACCTTCGCACCGCAAAACGCCTTCTGCCAGGCATCCTCGATTGGCTCAGGCCGCTGCTGGCTCCTTACAGTCCGCCGCTTTCGAGCTTCTCTGCGCCGGCATGCCTCAATTCCTCTGGCGAATGACTTCTTCAAAGGCTGGGACAGACGCCACAATTCCGGAAACTGGAGGACTTGGCCAGTTCTCGGTCCTGCCGCCTGCTTTCCTATCTCTCCTGTCTTGAAACGTCTCGAAGCAGCGGCCGAAAGTTGACCTCCTTTCCCAAAACGTCTTCTGGTAGAGTCCCGAAAATCAGCGAACCCCGTCGCAGCGAACAGCTAGCTTGCTAATTGCATGAATCGTGCGCGGGAGGTTCGGGAGTATCCAGGGCCTTTACGCTTGCCGTTGGGGAGGTTAGAGCGTGGCCAGGCAATGGCGTATCCGCCACAAGCTGATGCTTGGACTCGGCCTTCTCATCGGCGTGATGGCGCTATTGGGCGCAGGCACATTGAACGGGATGTTCTTCGTCCAGAGTACATTGCAGAGCATCCACAGCAAAATCGAAGAGGAAGGGGCTGCCAGACTCCTCCAAGATTCCGTGACCGAGTTAGCTATCTGCCCGGCGGCCTCGTCCCCTAATGACGACAGGAAAAACGAGCTGAACGAGCTCAGGGACAAGAAGACAGCGGCCATGAGAGCTTTGGAAGCGTACGAGGCGCAACTGGATAAGACATTGCTGCGCGGCCGAGATCCACAAAAGGGGTTCTCGGAAAAGGGCAACGTCGAGGTTCTTCATAAGGCATTCGATGAATTGGAGGTCGCGCTGGAAAAGGAATCAAAACCGGCTGTCAGCCACGACAGCACATCGCTGCTCATCCGCCGGCAAGCCATTTGGGAGCCTATCCAAAAGCTCAGGCAGACCTCCAAGGGGCTGACCACCGTGATTTCCGATAACATGGACCGATCCGCCAAAACCGGGGTGAGCCATTATGGCAACATCATGATCGTTGTCATCTCGGCAACATCGTTTTTGATCTTGCTCTTCGGCAGCTTCGCGGGAATCTTCTACCGCTGGATTTCCCATCCCATTCGCGATTTGGCGCAAGGTGTAAGCCGGGTAGCCAAGGGCGATTTCGATCACCGCATTGAAGTGCACAGCGGTGACGAGATGGAAGATTTGGCGGCAGCATTCAACGATATGACCGGCCGGCTTCAAGAAATGTACCGTGACCTAGCCCACCAGGTGAATGAGCGCAGCCGGCAGCTGGTCCGCTCCGAGCGGCTTGCCAGCGTTGGCTTCCTGGCCGCGGGCGTTGCCCATGAAATCAATAACCCGCTCGCGAGCATCGCCTTTTGCAGCGAGGCCCTGGAAAGCCGACTCTCGGACATCCTGACCAAGCAACCACCCGGCCACGAAGTGGTGAGCAAGTATTTGAAGATGATTCAGGATGAGGCTTTCCGATGCAAGTCGATTACACAGCGTTTACTGGAGTTCAGCCGCAGCGGCGAGCGGCGCCGCGAATCGGTGGACATGGCTGAACTCATTCAATCCGTCCTGGACATGGTTCAACACCTGCAGAATTACAAGGGTAAGCAGATTCTTTTCGAGCCTACCCACGCGGTCTATGCCTGGGTGAACGCCCAGGAGATCAAATCGGTGGTGCTAAATCTCGTAGTAAACGCCCTGGATAGCTTGGATGACGATGGCTCACTGACCATTACCGTAATCCAGCGCGGTCCGATGGCCGAGATGGTCTTCGCCGATACCGGCTGCGGCATGACGCCGGAGATTCTCGAGAACATCTTCGAGCCATTCTTCACTCGCAGCCGCACCGGGAAAGGCACGGGACTGGGTTTGTCCATCAGCCATCGCGTCATCACTCAGCACGGAGGAGAGGTTGAGGCGACCAGCGAAGGGTTGAATCAGGGGAGCACGTTCACCGTCCGGCTCCCCGTGCACCCTGCTGAGTCAGTCAAGGAGGAATCGCTTGGCCGCGCCGCTGCATAAAAGTCTGCGTCTCCTGTTTGTCGATGACGAGAAGTCGCTCCAGGAATTCATGCGTTCCGAGCTGCCGCGCCTGGGCCACGAGGTGACCGTGTGCCAGGACGGCCGGGCCGCTCTCAAGGCCCTGGAGAAGAGCACGTTCGACGTGGCGATCCTGGACTTGCGCATGCCCGGAATGACGGGCATCGAGGTGCTGGAGCAGCTCAAGCAGATCGCCCCCGACACTGAGGCCGTGGTCATGACCGGCCATGCCAGCATGGAAACCGCGATCGATGCCGTCCGCCTCGGAGCATTCGACTATATCACGAAGCCCTGCAAGCTTGCCGAGATCGAGGCCGTACTGCGCAAGGTCGCGGAGAAGCGGGACCTTCAACACAAGAACTTAGCACTGCAAAGCCGCGTTCGCGCGGCCGAAGGGCCTACCATCCTCGTGGGTGATTCGCAGTCGATGGCGGCAGTCCACCGGCTCATCGGCACCGTCGCTCCAACGGATTCCACGGTGCTGATCCTCGGTGAGACGGGGACCGGAAAGGAATTGGTGGCGCGAACGCTTTATCAGCAGAGCAAACGCGCCGATATGCCCTTTGTGCCGGTCAACTGCGGCGCACTTTCGGAAAATCTTGTCGAGAGCGAGCTATTTGGGCACCGCAAAGGCGCTTTTACGGGAGCCGACCGCGATCACAAGGGCCTCTTCGAAGTCGCCAATGGGGGCACTTTATTTCTCGACGAAGTTGGTGAGCTGAACAAGAACATCCAGGTTAAGCTGCTGCGTTTTCTCGAGTCAGGTGAAATTCGCCGGGTCGGCGAGACAGAGCCGTTCCGCACGGACGTTCGTGTCCTCTGCGCTACAAACTGCGACCTCCGGGCCCTGATCAAGAACGAAGAATTCCGCGAAGACCTCTATTTCCGGATCAATACCTTCGAGATCCATCTGCCACCTTTGCGAGAACGTCGGCAGGATATCCCTGACTTGGCGCGACATCTGCTCGGCCGAGCCGCGAGGCGTCCGCCCGAACAGGTTAATGAATTGTTATCTCCAGAGGCTATCGACGTGCTCCTGGAACATGATTGGCCAGGCAATGTGCGCGAGATGGCGAACGTCATGGAACACGCATACATCATCGCCGGCGGCCAGCGCATTACGCCGGAGCATCTACCGCACCACATCCGCCCCGCCGTGGGAGGTGTACCGACGCTGACCCTGGTCGCGGGCGCTGCCGCTGCGAGTCCCGCCAACGGTCGAACCTTGCGCGCGATCGAGATGGAACACGTCCTTCGCGTTCTGGAGAAACACGAGGGCAACAAGCCTGCCGCCGCCGCCGAGCTGGGGATCAGCCTGAAAACGATGTACAACAAGCTCAATCAAATGCAGGAAGAACGCAAGTCGGCGGGATAGCCAAAGGGAGCTCTGAGGAAGCGATTAATGATTCGCCGGCGAGCGCCGACGATCCACAGGAACTCGCGTTAACGGCGCGTACTTGGCTATCACCGCCCTCGCCGAGCGCAGTCCGTCAACCGCCGCACTGACGATGCCGCCCGCATAACCAGCCCCTTCTCCGACAGGATAAAGGCCTTCGATTCCCGGAGTTTCGCGCGTTCGATCATCCCGAACGATGCGCACCGGCGAACTGCCTCGTGCCTCGGGTCCAACCAAGGTTGCCTCCTTCAGAAATCGCCCCCGCCAACGAGCGTCCATGACGGGCAGGCCGTCGTGGAGCGCCTCGATAATGGACGGCGGCACCAGTTCCGCGATGGACGCCGACACGAGTCCCCTTGAGTAACTGCAAGGCGGTAGATCCCGGTTGAGTCGTTGAGCCAAGAAGTCGGGCACGGACTGAATCGGACACAGGTATTCGCCTCGACCGATCTCATACGCCTTGCGCTCGTAAACACTCTGCAGGTGAACACCAGCAAGGACATGCGAGCTGCCAAAATCTCTGGGATCGACGGTGACCATCAGCCCACTATTCGCGAAGGGTGAATCCCTGCGGGAGAGGCTCATGCCGTTCGTTGAAAAGTAGCCGGGTTCGGAAACGCTCGGAATGATGTGGCCGCCGGCGCACATGCAAAAAGTGAAGAGGTTATACCGACCGCGTACAACCAAGGAATAGTCGGCCGCGCCCAGATGTTCCTCAAGGCGAGCCGCACCGTATTGGGCACGGTTCACCATCTCCTGCGGCTGCTCGATCCTCACCCCCATCTGAAAAGGTTTCTGGACCATCGGCACGGCGCGGCGATGAAGCATCTGATACGTGTCGCGAGCGCTGTGACCCACGGCCAGAAGAACCACAGTCGCTGAAATGTAACCCGCGGAAGTGCTGACACCGCGGATACCTCCGTCAGCAATATCGAGGTCTTCTACGCGGCAAGAAAAACGCACCTCCCCGCCCATCGCTTCGATGCGCCGGCGGAGAGCCTTGACCACGGCAGGCAGCCGGTTGCTACCCAGGTGAGGACGATAATCATAGAGGATGGAAGGCTTGCCTTTGCATTCCGCCAACAACTCCAGAACGCGCCGAACGTCCGGGCCCGTATTTCGGCAGGTCAGCTTTCCATCGCTGAATGTACCGGCTCCGCCTTCACCGAAAAGGTAATTGCTCTCCGGATTTAGAGGTCCTCCCGCGTCAAAAGCATGCACGTCGTGAATGCGATCACGCACCGGACGACCACGTTCGAGGAGAAGAGGTGAGTAACCATGTTCCGCAAGAAAATAGCCTGCGATCAGTCCTGCCGGTCCAGAGCCGACAATGACCGGGCGATGCGCCAGGGGGCGGGATCCCAACGGGGGTGAGTCAAAAGCTGGCTCGGAGAATCGATCAACGCGCAGCCCAAATCGGCCAGCGCGGCCGGCGAGCTCCGCGAGACGAGCCTCCCCATCCTCCAGGGAGACCTCGACGGTGTAGACGAAGCGTAAAGCCGCTTTGTCGCGGCTGTCGAGGCTCTTGCGCAGAATCCGCCAATGCCGGATCGTCTCGGGTGAAACTCCGAGAAATCGGGCGAGGTCGGTGCCGAGTGCCGCTTCTGGCTCGTCCAGCTTGAGACGGAGATTGGATATCCGGAGTGCCATAGCAACGCCTGGGCAAGCAGGTCAAGACCCATCCGGTCGGCGGCAAATGGCAATACACCAACTTCAGGGAAATTGATGCCGAGCGCAATGACTCCGGCAACCTGTGGCGGGCAACGTGACACAGCCTGGCGAGTCCTTGTGAACGCTGTGCGTTTACGGGGGTCCCGCATCCCAAAACTCTCACGACCTGCCGGCTAGCTCCGACAGCCGAACCTTCTGCAGGTGCTTGCGTAACTGATCGGCCGTTTGGTCACAGATCTTCTCGAGCTTGCGATCGAGCGCACCATCGCCCTCCATCTGTGACAATGGAGCCTGGCCGCGGATCGGACCATCTACCGCTTCAACTACCTCGAGCATCGAGATATCGGATGGAGCTTTGGCGAGCCGATAACCACCATTGGGCCCCTTGATCGAATGCAGCACCCTCGCGGAAACGAGTGGCTTCAGAACCTTCAGCAGGAACCGCTCGGGGATTCCTCTTGCCTTGGCAATGAGATGCGAAGCCACCGGTCGATTTTGCTTTTGGGCCGCCATGTAAGCGACGGCGTGGAGGGCGTAGCTGCTTGCACGTGTCAATCTCATAAACTCACACAGGCCTCCGGTGATCGAAGGCCCCGCGCTCCTAAAAGTAAACAGATCCCAGTTAAACTAAGGGGCGTTTACCAAGAAAAGGCTGAGTGCCAATGCGTGCCAAAAAAGGCAGACGCTTCAAGGACACGGTCGGATGGCGGCCACACAACGGCGTGCGGCATAAACCGAGAATTATAGGCGGATTTAATTGATCGCCCACACTCTTCTCTGCGGCCTCGATCAACTAGTTTTCTTCCCATCCACTTTATAGACAAATCGGGTGGCTTGGCAACCACGGTTTGTAGCTAATTCCCATTGCCAGTTTCTTGCTGCATCCTCATTCGGGAGGAGGACTCTTTTAAGAGTTCTTCTTCGGCCTCTGAATGTCCTTCTCCGTAAAGACCACCCCCACCACCGCCGTCGCGGAGATTTCACGTTCGCCAACTTGGACAAACCCGCGACGCACCTGGACCCGCCAGAGCAGCGGGCCCGAATGTGCCCGCAGTAATCTGACAACTTGCTCTTCCGGATCGGTACACACGAGGCTTATCGATTCATGTCCTGGGTCCAAACTTCGGAAATCCTGCCCTTCGATGGTCTCACGCGAATCAAGCGGCCGCCCGGGCTTCCAGGGCAATGGGCCGCCGTAGAGCTTTTTGTCTCCGATTTGCAGAAACGTATAGGGCTTGCCGCCGTGGGATAGGCCCTTCCAGCGGCGGTCGAAAAAGGGGTCTAGAGGAGTGAATGTCTCGTCTTTGGAAACATTTCGAAAACGTAGACGTAGGACCAGTGAGTCTTCGTTGCCGGCAGGCTCCGTGGCAAACTGCGGATGCTGAATCCTTATCCGAAATAGCTCCACTTTTATCGGCGTCACCTCGATCTCGCCAACACGAATGGTGTGGTCCAGGGAAACCTTCAGTTTGGCCGGAAGCTCTGCCTCGGGACTGACACGATCGTATGAAATGGAACCATGCTTCTCATGAGCGGCCCCTTTATAATCGCCCTCCAAGTCCGGGAGCCGCTCGAGTGGATCCTCGGGTGGGGGACGAAGAAACAAGATAACTACAGCAATGGTCGCCAGGATCGCATAGGAAATGAGAGGGATCAATACGAGAGCAATGAATAGGCCGCCCGCCATCTCCTTGCGGGCTGGTTTTTTGGCTCCGATGGTTGCCAAACTCCCACTTTCCAGGTCTCCTAATCCTTCTTTGAGATCGGAAGGGACTGCACCTGAGGAACCAAGAAACGGCGACGTTCCTGCGCTGGCGTCGGCCTTCGACGATGGCAACTCCTTCGTAAACGAAGGCGCATATTCTGGGAATTGCGGGCTCGCGACGTCGACGGCAAAGTCGGCTGAAGGCGACTGCGCTGCATCGGTCCCCTTAATCCACGGGGCATCCGTCTGTGCCGAGGGAGTGAGCGGTTCAGAGGGCGCCAGGGAGTGATCGATCCCCGGAACAGGAGGCGAACTGGGCGGAGCAGCGCCGGGGGCTGGCAGGCCCGTCGAGCCTGGCATAATCAGTTCGGCAGCCGGCCCGGCGCCATGTTCAAGAGGCACTTGCTCGGCTGCACAGGACTCCGGGCGCTGCAAGTTACCTTGCCCCGGCCTTTCAATCTGAATACCAGCGCTAGACTGGTAAAGTTGATCGGAGGAAGAATTGCCGGTGGGGATGGCATGAGATGGCATCTCCACCTTCGCATCCAGCACGCCATCGAACAGGGAATCCTCAGGAGAACAGCCATCCCCGAATATGCTTTCCTGCTCTTCGGCAGGCGGAACGGAGAACGCAGGCTCCACATCCGCATTCAGCGGCGATGAAATCTTTGGAGGAGCGTTGGGTGCGGAAGTGACTTGCATACAACGAGGACACGAGACTGGTTTTCCCAGGAATTCTTGTTCAACCGCGATGACATTGCCGCACTTTTCACAGGGGAAGGTCACGGTCTGCATGAACTCGATTGTTCCTTCAGCAAAATTCGGCGACCAGTCTAGGGAAAGCAGACGAGTCGATCATACGTCACTGTACCAAGCTCGCTGCACCTCGCGCTCATTGTAAGTCACGGAAGTCTCCAATCCAACAGAAAGCTGGAAGCTGCGGTTAATTGTGTTTCATCCCCGGCATCACCGTTACCCGAGTGCCAGCATGCGCCTGCAAGGACCGGGCCGCGTTTCCTTGTACGATGGCAATCTCCAACCGCCCCGTGCTCGCAATCAGCGCAATGGGGGCACCTGGACTAGCCTCGCTGTATGTCCTGCCCTCGCGCTCGACGATCCGCTCTCCGACCACAAATCCAAGAGGCCTGGGCATGAACTGGATGTGCTCAACAAGAATGTTCGTGATCAAATTGCCGAAATGATCCACGAAAACCACCTCGCCTACGATGCAATCCCCATCCCGCCCAGGCGGGTTGATCGGTAAGCCCGCCCAATCCGAGGCTCTCGTCCCGAGCCGGTTGGGATTGAGGCCCAGGCTAAGGTGTGCGGCCACCGGGGCAAGGATATCACGTCCGTGAAACGTGGCGCTGACAGGCTCGTGCCAGAAAGACTGCTCAGTCAGCCGAATGACCATCGGCTTGGTTTTAGCGCATAGTGCCAGCTCCGTCCAACAACCGTTATCTGGAACCACTAGCCTTCTGCCACTCACTTCAACATAGAGTAGGGGTCGCGCAGTCCCCACGCCGGGATCGACGACAACCACATGGATTGCCCATTCCGGAAAGTATGGCAGCGCCGCAGCGACGAAAAATGCAGCATGCCGGATGTCCTGTGGGGGGATTTCGTGACTCAGATCCATGATCCGTGCGCGGGGGTTGATGCCGAGAATTACTCCCTTCATCGCGGAAACGTAGGGAGATCCCGTGCCAAAATCGGTTGTCAATGTAATCATCACGTCGACCATTGGACTGAGCAGCTGACCAACCGTTAGCGGAAGATCTCACTCACCAGTTGACGAAAACCAGGCAAGTCGCGCACCTGATGCACGGCCTTACGAAACTCCGCGAACACCGAGGTAAACTTGGCAAAGTAGCAGCTCGTCCGGGCCAGCCGCCGGAGAGCAACTGAGGAACCATAATAGCGAAACTCGCCTTCGATCAATTGCAAGAGCACCCTGCCACGTTCCTTCTTGCCGGGCAACCCAGGGACTGGCTCTCTCCGATGCAGCGCGCGCGCCTGTTGAAAGATCCAGGGGTTGCCGAGACAGCCTCGGCCTATTGCCACACCGTCGGCGCCGGTTTCGCGGAGGAACCGAATGGCGTCACCAGGTTCGCGTACGCCGCCGCTGCCGAGAACAGGGATGCGCACCGCTTCCTTGACCCTGGCTACGACGCTCCAGTCGGGCCCGCCCACATATGCCTGGGCGACGCTTCGCGCATGGACATCTACGGCAGCAGCTCCCCCGTTTTCGGCGCGACGTGCCACCTCACAGGCAGTCTCCTGAAGATGATCCGGCCCACTACGGATCTTCAGTGTGACGGGAATGGATACTGAGCGGACGACGGCGGCAACGATACGCTCGATGGCAGGCGGGTCGCTCAAGAGCGCGCCGCCCTCCCCGCGCTGAATAAGTCGCCGAATCGGACACTCAAAGTTCAAATCTACCAGATTAAATCCGCATTCTTCGACAACCCGCGCTGCTTTGGCCATCACTTCTGGGGCCGATCCACTAATTTGGCCGGCACGCGGACCTTCCTGGGAGCTGTTCAGCAGCATGCGCAAAGCTCGACGATCTCGAGCTGCTACGTCTTGCGCATCAATGCGCTCCGTGCACACCAAACTTGCGCCGAACTGCTTCATCAGCAGTCGAAAAGGGGGATTGGTATGCTCCTCCATGGGAGCCAGCGCAATCGGATGGGAAAGGCGAAGGGACCCGAATTTCAACGCATCAACCACCGGACTCACGACCAATAACTCCACCGGCAGGCGCGCTGTCACAGTTGGATTCGACGACGGGCAGTGAACTTACTTGGCGCGGCTCAGGTACTCACCCGTGCGCGTATCGACCGCCACCATTTCGCCAATGCCGACGAAAGGCGGCACGGTGATCTTCAAGCCGGTCTCGAGAATTGCGGGTTTGAACTGGGCTGCGGCCGTCGCACCTTTCACGGATGGTTCGGTCTCGACCACTTTCAGTTCCACCGTGGCAGGAAGGTCGATGCTCAGGGGCTTTCCCTCGTAGGTCACGACATGCACTTTGTCACCTTCCTTGAGGTACAACATCATGTCGCTGACCAATTCGGGATCAAGCGGGAACTGGTCGTAGGTTTCCGAATCCATGAAAACGTAGCCTTCCGTGTCCTTGTAAAGGTACTGCATTTCCCGACGATCGAGATAGGCTTGCTCCACCTTGTCTTGGGGCCGCACGCGATTGATCGTAATGGAACCGGTCTTGAGATTCTTGAGCTTGAGCTGAAGAATCGCGCGCCAATTGCCTGGAGTGTTCAGGTCGCGATCCACGACCGTATAAAGTTGGCCGCCCTCAAGGACGATCACCATGCCCTTACGAACTTGGCTATACTCAATCGAAGCCACGGAAACCTCCGTCTACAGATGAAGACCATGCACCAGTGCTTGGTCTTTTGTCAAAAGGTAAAAGTAGCAAAAAGGATGCGCTGTGAGAAGGGGATCTCAGCCTAAGCCGCATGCCCTTCATTGTACCGCCTGATAGACTTGCTAAGTTGGCGATCATTCTCCGAGCGGATTCTGAGGCGCCTGCCATACCGAGTTGGAGTATGCGATGAACCGTCGACCTTTCCATGCCCTGCTGTGCATGTCGGCCACACTCCTGGCCGCCTGGTTCGGCGCGGCCAATCCGCGCGAGGCCGGAACCCCCGAGCAATGGACGGAGGTCCTACCAGGCGTCCTGCGCTTTGGTCAATCCCCTGCCGGTTATGCCCTCGTTGATGGCGATGCCGCCCTGCTGGTGGATTGCCCCAATAACGCGGAGGGACTCAAGCTTCGTGGCGTGAGCACCATCGAGGGAGTTCTGCTGACACACCATCACCGCGACATCTGTGCAGCCATAGGCGCGTTGCTTGTCAAAAAGGTACCAGTAAGGGCAGCGAAACAGGCCGCGGAATGGCTGAGCCCTGAGAAGGTCAATACGTATTGGCGAGAATCGATTCCCCTGCGGAACTCACGCACTGCCTACCTCGTGCTGCCCGAAGGCCTGCGCGGCATCGATTGCACCCTCGAAGATGGCCAAACGCTCAACTGGCGCAAATGGAAGATTCGCGTGATTGCGACTCCGGGCCATTCCCGCGATCACCTTGCCTTTTCCGCCCAGCGCGGCGACGAAGCAATGCTGCTCTTCTGCGGCGATGCATTTGCTTCGCCCAGAAAGCTCTGGACTCCTTACACGACGGACTGGGACCACTGGACCGACGCTGGATTGACCCCGGCCTCGCAATCTCTGGCGAAGTTGGCTGCTCTCAATCCTGCCGTCCTGTTGCCCGCCCATGGACCGGTGATAAAAACGAACGCCGGCGAGGCACTTCGCAGCACAGCGGACGCGGTCAAGGAGCTTGCGTTCCTCAAGAGCTTCGAACGCTTCACGAAGCAGCGCCTGGGCAATGCTCCCTCCTATCGTTTCTTGGCCAAAGAGCAGGTGGCTAGCAGCGGCGAGAAGCCCTGGACGCAGGTCTCCGAGCACCTGTTCCTGACGGGCAATACCTACGTCCTTACCTCGAAAGACCGTGGATTCCTGGTCTTCGATCCCTGGGGAAAGCGCAGCGCCGATCAGATCGCACGCCTGATGCGCGACGGGAACCCGGGCAACCTCGAAGTCGTCATGTTCAGTCACGCGCATTTCGATCATTACGACGGCATTTTTGAGTTGCCGGCGCGAGATCAGTTTCAGGTATGGACTTTGGACCATGTCGCCATTCCGATCGCCGACCCATCCCTCCTACGGGCCCCGTTTCTCGATGCCAGGCCTGCCAAAATTGATCGACGCTTCAAACACGGGGAGGTCGTGACCTGGCATGAATACCGCTTTCAGTTTCATCATCTGCCTGGGCAAACCGAGTTCACGATGGGCGTGGAAACGATCATTGACGGCAAAAGATGCTTTTTCACGGCAGACAATTTTTTTCACCAGGATCAATTCAGCGGCACGGGCGGCTGGATGGGGCTCAATCGCAGTTACCCATTGCCCTACGCCGCCAGCGCGCAGCAGGTACTGGACGCCGCGCCGGAATGGGTGCTTGCTGAACATGGGGGCCCCTTCGTGTTCAATGCCGAAGATTTCCGCCGTCGCGTCGAGTGGGGCCGGATCAGCGCTCGTGCAGCCGATGCGATTTGTCCCAGCGGCAACCATCGCCGCGATTGGGATCCTAATCGCATCCACGTCGAGCCTCTGTTGCAAACGGCCCAACCAGGTGAAGTCCTGCAAGCGACGATCGTTGCCACGAATGACGGCACCCGAACCGAAAAGCTTTGCGCGACCTTGGAAGGCCAGGGACTCATTCCCGATCAAAGATTGAATCTCGAAGTGCCTCCGGGAGGATCTGTTCATCATGCGGTCACCTTGCAGGTGCAAAACCGCGCAGCGAAAGGTCGTCATGTCTTCCCCTTGCAGGTCAGCGATGCGGCCGGCGACGTCGGCGCGGATGCCTTTTTTGCAATCGATATCAAGCCATGATTCCTGCAGCGCTGGCTGCGGACCATTTCCTTGCAATCGCGGGTGGGGACTCGTATAGTTCAACCGTGGCTGAGGTTGGCTCTCGATTCGCACTGGCAGCGAGCGGCCAAGGCCATGCTCTCCACCCGGCGCGTTCGGACCGCGCTAGGTAGTCCAGTTTGGAGACACTGGGAACCATTCAGAAGGGGTATGCTTGAAGAATTCGTCTCGAAAGCTGTTCTCAACCCGCGGGGTTGCGGGCGAAGGCCCGGCCGACTCGGAGATTGCTGCGCGCCGAGGCGCTCGCGCCTGGGCTCGCCTGGAGATGGACCTCGAGGACAACCGATGACCGCCTTGAACCTGCGCCGGATCGACTGTCGCCGCACCGACTCTGTGGGGCAGCTTGCTTCCCTGCGCGCGAAGCTCAGCCCGCAAGGGGAACTCGTCACGCCGCGCGGTCGTGAACTGACGGAGAAGGTTTTTGGTGAAGCATTGCCGCCCGCGCGTGTAGTCGAATGCATTTGCGGCGACGTCCGCAAACGCGGTTTGGCCGCTGTTCTTCACTACACCGAACAACTGGACCATGTGCGTCTTACTGCAGAGACCATCCGCGTCAGCCCAACAGAACTGGCCGAGGCCCATGCGGCCGCGGACCGCGCTTTCCTGGAAACTGTTCGCCGCGTTCGCCAGAACATTCTTTCTTTTCAACTCGGTCTTCTCCATCGAGACGCTATCCTGAGTGTGGCCGGTAGTCATGAACTCCGACTGCGCTATCGGCCGGTGCGGCGTGTCGGCATATGCGTGCCGGGCGGCACGGCGGCCTATCCTTCCACGCTCCTCATGACTGTTTGTCCAGCGCAGGCAGCCGGCGTGAAGGAGCTGGCGGTCGTGATGCCCCCTACGCCGTACGGCGGCTACAACCGGGATTTGCTCGCCACCTGCCGAGAACTTGGAGTCAGCGAGGTCTACCGAGTTGGCGGCGCCCAGGCTGTCGCCGCACTGGCTTATGGAGTCCAGGGCATACCAGCGGTGGACATGATTATTGGCCCCGGCAACCTCTTCGTCACGCTGGCCAAGCGCCTGGTCTTCGGTCAGGTTGCCATCGACATGCTTGCGGGGCCGACGGAGGTGGTGGTTCTCGCCGATGATTCAGCCCCGCCCGCATACATCGCTGCCGATCTCATCTCCCAGGCAGAGCACGCGCCCGGCGCGAGCATACTGGTCACGTGGCATGAGGAACTCTTGGAAGAGGTGCTCGAGGCCCTGGAGGTTCAACTGCAGAATCTGCCCCGTGGCGATCTGGCCCGCGAAAGTTTAGAGAATTTTGGGGCTTTCGTACTGGCGCGGAATTCCGAGGAAGCGGTGGCGTGCGTGAACCAAATTGCTCCGGAACACCTCCATATTGCGACACGCAATCCGGAGGCGCTGCTGGAAAGCATTGACAACGCCGGGGCAGTTTTCCTTGGTCATCACAGCCCCGTGGCCCTGGGCGACTATGTAGCCGGGCCTTCGCACGTGCTGCCGACAGGAGGCACCGCCCGGTTTGCCAGCGGCCTGACGGCTAACGACTTTTTGCGCCGTTCCAGCGTGATTAGCTTCACTCGAACCGGACTGCAGCGCGTTGCCAACGACATCCGGACGCTTGCGGAGAAGGAAGGTCTCACGGCACACTCGGCCAGCGTCGACATTCGTCTGCACGAATCGGAGCGATCCCCAGTGGAAGTATCAGAGCGATCCAGGCGCTATTGACCATGTCCCAGTTTCTGCGCTTCAACATCTCCGCGATGGCCGGCTATACTCCGGGCGAGCAGCCTCGCAATGGGGCTTACACCAAGCTAAATACCAACGAAAATCCCTATCCGCCTTCACCTCGCGTCGTCGAAGCAATTCGCCAATGTCTGACGGGCGACCGGCTGCGGAAATACCCCGACCCTTTGGGAACTGGCTTTCGTCAAACCGCATGTCGACTTCTGAATGTCGATCCGGAAGGGATACTGATTGGCAACGGTTCCGACGACTTGTTGACTATCGCCACCCGTGCCTTCGTGCCCGAAGGTGGACTGGTTTCCTACCCGACTCCCGGCTACGTGCTTTATCACACGCTCGCCGAGATCCAGGGAGCGCGAACTTGCTCGGTCCCTTTCGGAAGCGATTGGCAACTGCCGGACCCTTGGCCTGTCCGCGGCGCTCACCTGACGTTTCTCGCCAATCCGAACTCGCCATCTGGTACGGTTGTTCCTGCCGCAACCCTGGAGAGGCTGGCTCGTGAACTCGATGGTCCACTGGTCTTGGATGAGGCTTATGTCGATTTTGCCGAAGAGAACGGCTTGTCCCTGATCAGGTTAGGAAATGTGCTGGTTACGCGGTCGTTGAGCAAATCGTACGCACTTGCTGGCATCCGCTTTGGCTACGCGGTTGGCGAGCCGTCCCTGGTCCGCGAGCTGGTCAAGGTCAAGGATTCTTATAATTGCGACGTCCTCGCCTTGGCAGCGGCGACTGCCGCCCTCGAAGACCAGGACTACCTGCACGCAACTCGGGCGAAAATCCTTGCCGGGCGAGATCGTCTAGCGCGAGCGCTGGCCGAGTTGGGATTTGCGGTTTGTCCGAGTCAGGCCAATTTTGTCTGGTGCCAACGCTCCGATCGGGCCGTCAAACCAATTTACGAGGAGCTGAAGCGGCGCCTGATCCTGGTCCGGTATATGCTTTGCCAAGGATACGGGGACGGGCTCCGGATTTCGGTCGGCACGGAAGAGGAAATCGACCGCCTCCTGGAAGAGCTTGCCCGGATTCTGTAAGAGCCTGCTGAAAAAGGGGTCTGACCCCTTCCACGAAGGGCGATGGATTCTCAAGAAAGCGGGAAATCGGCGAAGCTTCGTAGGGGGTCAGACCCCTTTTTCAGCAGGCTCTGTAGCCGGGGGCATCATGTCACGCACAGCAAGCATCCAGCGCGACACAAGCGAAACTCGCATCGCGCTCACTCTTGAATTGGATGGCACAGGCCACTCGGAGATCCAGACCAGCGTCGGCTTCTTCGATCACATGCTCACCCTGCTGAGCAAGCACAGTCTCATCGACCTTTCGGTGAAAGCGCAAGGCGACCTTCAGGTCGATCCCCATCATACCGTTGAGGATGTCGGGATTTGCTTCGGCCAGGCGCTCATTCAAGCGCTCGGTAACAAGGCAGGCATCCGCCGCTACGGATACGTCACGCTGCCAATGGACGAGGTCCTGGTAACGGCAGCAATCGATCTAAGCGGCCGGCCATACTGTGTTTGGCAGGCGGCGGTCCCCACTGAAATGCTCGGCACGTTCAACGCCCCCCTGGCCGAGGAATTCTGGAAAGCCGTGGCAGCGCACGGGGCGATGAATCTGCACATCCTGTGTCATTATGGCCGCAATACACACCACATTGTGGAAGGCATTTTCAAGGCAACCGCCCGGGCTTTGCGACAAGCGGTGGAGATCGACCCGCGCGTGGTCGGAGTGCCCTCGACAAAGGGTGTACTCTAACTCGTTCCATCACTTGAACCCAAGATAGGCGACAGGCGCAGCGAACTCTTTTCGTGGTCCGGCTGTGAATGACGTCGACCGCCGGTCGCTTTACGTCACGCCGCCCCTGCGTTACCCTTGGGGAGTGTGGTAATGATTCACAATCCGCAGTGTGCGCTATGCGAGGGAGATCAGAACATGGGGTCTGAAGGTATCGAGCGACAGCAACAAAAAGTGCAAGAGTTTCTCCGCCTATTACCAGTCACGCTCGCGGTCGCGGGGCTGCCTGAGGCAGCGCCCGGGCAGCATCTAACGGACGGCCAAATGGAGGCGCGCGCAACGACCATTCGTTCCGCCTACAAGGTTGCTCGTGAAATCATCGCGGAAATTGCCAAGTGAGCGCACGGGGCCAAGACGCAAGGCAGGGGAGATTCAACTGTCCTGCTCACTAGCCGGCGGGGCGCCGAAGCCTATCGCCAACGCATACGCGGTGGCATAGGCGCGGCAGTGTGAGATCGAGATCAGAATATCGGAAATTCGCAGATTCTGGGCAAGGTCCTTGGCGGCCCCACACATGAGCACGCGCGGTTTGCCTCCGTGCTCGTTGCGTATTTCCATGTCAGTCCAGCAAATGCCGCGGCGCCAGCCGGATCCCAGGCACTTGAGAATGGCTTCCTTGGCTGCCCAGCGGCCGGCGAAATGCTCCGTCGCACGCTTCCGTTCCTGGCAATAGCGAATTTCGCGGTCGGTGTAAACCCGCCTCAGGAACAACTCTCCGTGCTGCTCGATCATCCGCCCAATGCGCAAGCACTCCACGATGTCGGTGCCGATTCCTACGATCTGCATAAGAAGGTTGCCTCATTCATGCGGGGACGCTGCCGATCTTAGCAAAGTTTGGCGTTCCCTGTAGAATCCGAAGATAGGTGGCATTCAAGAACCTTGCCTGGAAGCGCTGCCACCCGTGGAAGGAGACCATTTGCATGCCTCCAACAGCTGAGCACGACCTGTTCGCCGATCTGACGCCCGCGCAACGCGAGGCTGCGACCCACTTCGAAGGGCCGCTGCTTATCCTTGCCGGCGCCGGCAGCGGCAAGACGCGCGTCATTACGCGCCGCGTGGCTTACCTGCTTCAACAAGGGGTCCGCCCCTACAATATTCTCGCGATCACTTTCACGAATAAAGCCGCCAATGAAATGCGGCAACGAGTCGAGGCGTTGGTCCCCAACAGCAGGGTTTGGGTCAGCACCTTTCATAGCCTGGGCGCCCGATTGGTCCGCCAATATGCCGAGCGCTTCGGCCTGGAGCGCAACTTCACGATCTACGATCAGCAAGATCGCAACCGACTGGTAAAGGCATCCCTGGAAGTGGCCAATATCGACAACATCCGTTTTACACCCGAACGGATTCAAGCGACCATCAGCAAAGCCAAGAATCAGCTCCTCGGCCCGGAACGCTATGCCGAGCGAGCGAGCGACTTCTTCAGCCAGACGGTCGCACGTGTTTATCCAGTTTATGAGAAAAAACTGCGCGATGCCAACGCCCTGGATTTCGACGATCTCCTTCTCTGGCCGGCCCTGGCCCTGAAGAACGACGCCGAGCTGCGCGCGGAGCTTGACGCGCGCTTTCGCTTTGTTCTCATCGATGAGTACCAAGACACGAACATGGCCCAATACGCGATCGCACGCGGGCTGTCCGTGGACAACCCCAATCTGTGCGTCGTGGGCGACCCCGACCAGAGCATTTACAAATGGCGTGGCTCAGATATCCGCAATATCCTTGATTTCGAGCGTGATTTTCCGACTGCGCGCGTGATCACGCTGGACCGCAATTACCGCAGCACCAAGTCTATCCTTGCCGCCGCCAGCCATTTGATCACTCACAATCGGCAGCGTAAGCCAAAAGCGCTGCTCACCGACAATCCTCAAGGTCAGCCGGTCACCTCCCTCACTTTCGATAGCGGCCTGGACGAAGCCGAGGGCGTGGCCATTCGAATTCGCAAAGCGGTCGAGAGCCAGGGCCGCCGCTACCGCGATTTTGCGGTCTTTCTGCGCATCAACGCTCTGTCCCGGGCGTTGGAATCGGCGCTGGTCAAGCATCGAGTCCCATTCCAGATGGTCAAGGGCCTCGCCTTCTTCGAGCGCAAGGAAAACCGCGACGTGTTGGCCTACTTGCGGCTAATTCTCAATCCGCGCGACGATCTATCGTTTTTGCGCGCGGTCAACGAACCCGCGCGCGGCGTCGGCAAAGTTTCCTTGGAACACCTGCGTGCCTACGCGGAGCCGCGCGGCATCAGTTTGCTAGAAGCAAGCGGAGCAGTCGAACATATCGTCGCAATCAAGGGAAAAGCCGCTGCCAGCCTCAAGTATTTCCGCCGACTCATGCAAGAATTGAGCACTCTCCACGAAGGCCCGCCTGATGCGGTCATCCGGCAGGTAATCGACCGGAGCGGCTACCGGCAAGTGCTGGCTAGCAGCACCGATCCGGACGATCAAGAACGCCTCGCCAATATTGAAGAACTCATTACCGCTGCCAAGCAATTTGCGGTGGAAGACAGCAGTCGGACTCTCAGCGACTTCCTGGAAAACATCACTCTTGCCAGCGATGTCGACGGCTGGGACGAGCAGCAAGATTGCGTCTCGATCATGACACTGCACTCCGCCAAGGGCCTGGAATTCCCGGTCGTCTATATGTTGGCGGTCGAACAGGGCCTGCTCCCTCATGAACGGAGCATGAGCAATGACGAAGACGTGGAAGAAGAACGGCGGCTAGCCTTCGTTGGCATGACGCGGGCCAAGGAGGAGCTTTACCTGACGCACGCACGCCTGCGCGAGTTCCGCGGCCAGACTCTTTATACCGTGCCAAGTATGTTCCTGGATGAGCTTCCCGCGGAAGGGACCGAAAGCATCGATCTCGCACTCAGCGCCGGTGGAAGTTCCTCGGCCATCGACGCGTGGCGTACCGGCAGCTCGGCAGCGGAACATGGATGGATCGAGGCAGGCATCGCGCCGCGAGGCAAGGGGGCAGCGCAAAGCATCGCCCAGCCGGAGTCTGCTATCGCAACGCAGAATTTCTCAGAGGGCATGACCGTTCGCCATGACAATTACGGCACCGGCCGGGTGACGGAAGTTAGCGGCTACGGCGCGCACCGGAAGGTCAAAGTCCGGTTTTCGGGTGCTGGCGAACGGACTTTTCTTATCGAAAAGGCAAAACTGGCAATTGTCAAAAGGGGATGACGGCGGTTGCACGGAGTTGACTCGCCACCCCCCAAACGGACGGCTTCACACGCTACAGGAGCTCTTGGGTAGTATCGTAGGAAAGTGTTGGCGGCTCGCGAGTTCCGAAATGTGATGGGTCGTCCCGACCGGGGGGAGGGGGAAGGAGGCGTTGAATGACTGGCGAATGGTCAGAATGGGCGAGAGTAGCCGACTGGCTTGAGAGGGGGTGGAACGCCAGCCCGGAGGCGCCATACGACAAAGGCGTTTACCGATTTCGCATAAATTTAGCTCATCCTGAGCGCGCTGGCGAGGTCGTGTACATCGGGCGCGCTGGCAAGCAAGGCGACAGGAAGGGCATCGGCATTTGCGCTCGACTGGCGAGCTTCATAACTGCGGCCATGGGTTTCTGGACCCTGCACTCGGGCGGAGAGCGATTCTATAAGGAATTAGCAGACGAGGCAAAGGGAATCGCAGGAGGCGGCCTGTCGGTGCGCGACCTTGAAGTGTCATGGGCCACTGATGATGACCCGGAGTGTCGAGAAGCCGAAGAATTGACGCGATTGTCAGAGCGTCCACGGTGCAACAAGCAGGGGCCAAAGACATGCAAGCGCGAGAACTGCGAACGCGCTGGGAAACTGTGGGAGGATCACAAACTCTGGTGACGAGCGTCAATGACCTTCCTTCGGGCGGTTCGGCGCATTCCTCGAAAACTACCAGTTCTTGAAACCATGTTCACACTAAGCGCTTTCGCAGATGAAATCGGCCCTGATCCATTGCAGCAGATCACGATTCTGGAGCAGTGCGGCGTCCGTCACATCGAGCTACGCTCGATCCAGAAGACAAACGTGCTCGATCTGACCGATCTGCAGATCGATGAATTCAAGTCGCTCCTCAGCAAGCATGGATTTCGTCTGAGTGCCATCGGCTCTCCCATTGGCAAGATCCGCATTGATGAGCCGTTTGCGCCCCATCTCCAGCGTTTCCGGCGGGCCATCGAACTTTGCAAGGTCTTCGATACGCCTAACATCCGGGTTTTCAGCTACTATCTGCCGCCTGATGACGTGTGGGACAACTGGCGACGCGATGTACTGGACCGCACCTGGGACGAGCTGAAACTCGCCGAGGATGCAGGCGTGCGCCTCATCCACGAAAACGAGCACCGCATTTACGGCGACGATCCTGAACGAGTGGGAGACTTGATGGAGACTATCCTCGAACAAGTCGATGCCCGCTACTTTGGCGCCGTTTACGATCCGGCGAACTACGTGTTTTGCGGTTACGACCCCTGGCAAGCCTGGCAGCGGACCAAGGAATGGACTGTGCATTTCCATATCAAGGACTGGGTCCATGGCGAAACGCATGGCTGCCTGGCCGGTGAAGGGCAGGGGCGTATCCCCGATGTGATGGCTGACGCACTGGCTCGAAATTACGATGGGTTCGCGACGCTGGAGCCTCACCTGCTCGGCGGCGGACCCACGGGAGGCGTCACGGGCCCAGAATTATTCCCAGTGGCCGTGGCAGCCTACAAGAAAGTGCTCGATCGAATCGGGGCAACCTACCAGTGAAATCCGCTTTACGTACGGTTCACGTCCGCGTGACCGACACCTCGACCAGCGCCCCCACGCCGGTGCGCCTTCGCTTCACAGACCCATCCGGAGAATACCTTGCTCCAATGGGCCGACTGGCGGCGTTCGCTACGGGCCAAAACCACGATGTGGGCGGAAACCTTCTGCTCGGCACAAGGTCCTATGCATACATCGACGGCAGCTGCGAGATAAGCCTGCCACCGGGACGAGTTCTGGTGGAAATCCACAAGGGACCCGAATACAAGCCGCTATGCCATGAAGTGTCGTTGGGAGTCGGACAGCTGGCTCTCCGCTACTCCCTGAAACGGTGGATCGATCCCCGTCAGGAACGCTGGTACTCGGGCGACATCCGCTCCCATTTTCTGACGCCCCATGGCGCCCTGTTGGAAGGCGCAGCCGAGGACATCGCGGTCGTTAACTTACTTGCCGTTGAGCACCGGCGCCACACCAAAGCCGCTGGCGAACACCCGTCCATCCCCAACATGCTAGCCTTCAGCGGCCAACGCCCTGCCCTGGAGGCTCCCGAACGCATGGTTGTAGTCAATACGCTGAATGTCCACCCGGCGCTTGGTAGCCTTGGCCTGCTGAATTGCCACCGCACGGTCTTCCCTCTAAGCTTTGGCGGGCCGGATGGCTTGGACAACTGGACTCTGGCCGACTGGTGCGACCAATGCCATCGAAAACGCGGCCTGGTCGTCTGGACTCGGGCTTTCCCGTTGGAGGACGAATCGAGGCTTGGTGAGCCGCTCGCGGACCTCATCCTTGGCAAGATTGATGCTTTGGAGATCACGAACTTCGATGACTCGCCTTGCGGGGTGCTGTCTGACTGGTATCGTCTGCTCAATTGTGGCCTTTTCGTCCCTCTGGTCGGTGGCAGCGGCAAGGATAGTAACCAAATCGCACTGGGGAGCATGCGAACCTACGCGCGCTTGCAGCCAGGCGAGGATTTCACCTATGCGAATTGGATCGATGCCGTTCGGGCCGGGCGGACGATTGTCACGAGCGGCCCGCTTCTGTCATTTTCGGTTAATGGTGAGGACCCTGGCGCCAGGGTAGACCTTAAAACTGCCGGCGAGACTGTCCGGATCCGAGCAGAGGCGCGAAGCCTCGAACCATTCGATTGCTTGCAGATCCTTGCCAACGGCGAAGTGATTGCCTCCGCGGAGCCATCCGGAGCGCCGTTTTCAGCCATGATCGACGCTGACCTGCCCTTTTCGGAGAGTGTGTGGCTGGCAGCCCGCTGCTGGGGGCAAGAGCAGGCTGCTGCGGGTCCCCATCGGCGCTTGCTCGCCCATTCATCGCCAGTATCCATTCGCGTACAGCAGCAGCGCCCACGAGTTGACCCGGAAGCCGCTACGATGCTGATGGATCAACTGGATAAAATGCTCGATTGGAGCCTGCGGAAAGCCCACTGCGATACGGACAAGCAGCGTGAGAATCTTGCCGGCATCTTCCGGGAAGCCAAACAGCACCTCTCGATGCAACGCGAGGCACGGGGCCGGACTTGCCAGCCCTGATTTTGTGCTTTGGGCACAATGGTTCGAGGCCGGCTTGAGCCAGTAATCTGTTCTCTGTAGAAACGCCCCTTCTTGCGTCCGTATAATACAAAAGAAAGCCATCTCCGAAGGAGCCACTCCCTCATGCACGATCGCATCGCATACCAGGGCATCACTTTTGATGATGTCCTTCTGGAACCGGCCTACAGTGACGTGGTGCCACGCGACGTCGATGTCCGCACGCAACTCACACGGAACATTCATCTGAACCTGCCAATTATCTCTTCGCCCATGGATACGGTAACCGAGAGCGAGTTGGCCATTGCTCTTGCCCAGGAAGGTGCCATGGGCATCATCCATAAGAACATGTCGATCGAGCAGCAGACGCGCGAGGTCGACAAGGTGAAGCGCAGCGAGAACGGCATCATCACGGATCCGATCACTCTTCCACCGGACGAGACGGTGGGGACTGCCCGAGGGATCATGGTGCAACAGAATGTCGGTGGCGTACCGATCACGGTTAATGGACAGCTGAAGGGCATTCTGACGCGCCGCGACCTGCGCTTCCTCACCGATGATAACCAGCGGCTTGAAGAGGTAATGACCAAGGAAAACCTGGTAACGGCCCCGGAAAACACGACGTTGGAAGCGGCTGAGCGGATTTTAACGCAAAATAAGGTCGAGAAACTGCTGCTGGTTGACGAAAATTATAAACTGAAAGGCCTGATTACCATCAAGGACATCGACAAGCTCACCAGTTTTCCCCAGGCGAGCAAGGATGGACGGGGTAGGCTGCGCGTGGGGGCGGCGATTGGGGTGCATGACTACGAACGAGCAGAATCGCTGATCCGCGCAGGAGTGGATGTCCTTGTGGTTGATTCGGCTCACGGCCATTCGCGCAATGTCCTGGAAACTGTGACAAAACTCAAGCAGCGCTTCGATATCGATGTTATCGCGGGCAACGTGGCCACCACGGAAGGGGCCAGGGCCCTGATCGAAGCCGGGGCGGACGCTGTCAAGGTGGGGATCGGCCCGGGCTCCATCTGCACGACGCGCGTCATCTCCGGAGTTGGGGTCCCCCAAATTACCGCGATTTACAATGCCGCCCAGGGGGTTGCAGACGGCGAAACGCCCATCATCGCCGACGGCGGCATCCGGTATTCGGGTGACATTACGAAAGCATTGGCGGCCGGGGCCCATTGCGTCATGCTGGGCAGCTTGCTCGCCGGTCTGGAAGAGAGTCCCGGCCAGACAATCATTTACAAGGGCCGCAGCTTCAAGACCTACCGAGGCATGGGATCGATCGGGGCAATGGTGGCCGGCTCCAGCGACCGTTACCAGCAAAACAACGGCAACCGCGGCAAGCTGGTGCCCGAAGGCGTTGAAGGACGCGTGCCGTACAAGGGTCCGCTGGCTCCTTTTGTGTATCAGCTTGTGGGTGGCTTGCGGGCGGGCATGGGATACTGTGGTGCTCGGAACATTGAGGAATTGCGCACCCGAACCCGATTCATTTCGGTGAGCGGGGCAGCGGTGCAGGAGAGTCATCCGCATGACATCGTCATTACGCAGGAAGCGCCAAACTACAGTAGTGCCGAGTACACCGGCACGGACGGTAGCTAAGCTTATCGCGGCCGGCATTCTTCTCGCCGGTACGACGGCATCCGCCCAGCAGCCAAGCCAGTACGGCACAAGCTCGGACTCCGCCCCCCCTCAGCCGGCGAAGGTCCTTCACTTTTCCAAACAAGCGAACACGACTCCTTCGGTTCCAGCCGCGGCGCAACCCACGAGTTCCGCTCCAAGGCGATGGGCAATGCCGGCGGCAGGTTCCATGTCGAGCAGCGCGATTCAGCAGGTTCGATATCAGACGATGTCCCCAGCCCCGCGTGGGACATCCGATGATGTCACGCAGCCAGTCATTCAGCTCGAACCGCCTGGCCCCTTGCGGGTCTTCCAGCTTGACACCGAAGCCAAGCTGCAAGAGCGAATGCGACAGGAAGCGCGCGAGCGGCCGACCACGGAACCGGCGGTCCAATTTCCTGCAGAACCCAAGGTCACCGGGGGCGCTATCTTTCGGAATTTCGCGCCCCAGACCGAGGTCGTGGAACCGAACTATGTCTGCTACGGACGGCTATACTTCGAAGACAAGAACAGCGAACGCTATGGCTGGGACCTCGGGTTCATCCAGCCCGTCGTTTCGACCGGTCTGTTCTTCTGGGATCTGGCCGCACTGCCGTACAACATTTGCGCTCAGCCCTGCTGGCACTTCGAAAGCAGCGCCGGCTATTGTCTGCCTGGAGATCCGGTTCCTTATCTGCTCTACCCGCCCAATTTGAGCGTGACAGGAGTGCTCGGGGAGGCAAGCACAGCAGTGGCCCTGCTCGCGATCTTCCCGTGATCCTACGGCATCGATCGAACGGGGCCGGTTCCGTGACGCGGAACCGGCCTTTCTTATTTGACGACAGACTCTCCCGATGCTCTTCTTTCTCAAGCGCACGTGGAAAAGCGGCCTGGCAGGATTTGCAGTCTTGGCCCTACTGGGATTTGGGCTACGTTCGCAACTTTCCAACGTGCCTGCGTTCGAAATCTCGCTGGCGCACGCGCTGTTTGGCTCCGTGCTGTTCCTTGCCATACTGGCGAGTGACGTGACTATTCACCTGACGCTTTCGAAGGTCTTTGGTGAGGGCTATCGCCGCCGCCATCGCGAACTTGCTGCAATCTTCAGGGGACAGACTGTCGCGGCGATGTTGACCGGCGCGCTCATGGCGGGGGTGGGAGAAGAGATGATATTTCGAGGGCTGAGCACCCAGGCCCTCGAACTCGCCACCGCAGCGGCCGTGTTCGGTATCCTGCATCACATCCGGGCACGTTTTTGGCCGTTCACCCTGTGGGCCACGTACCAAGGATTGCTCCTTGCGGGCGGAATCTATCTCACGGGCGCCCTCTTCGTGCCGATGGTGGCTCACTTCCTTCACGACCTGGCTGGGTTTCTCATCTTCCGGCGAATGAATCTCATGACCGCTGGTAAACAGCCGGCTCGAAGCGAATGACATGCCGCGATTCCAGAAGATTCAGGAGAACAGTTTGTGGATCGGAGCCCCGTCGGCCAGGCGATAGGGCCGACTTGTCAAATCACGGATCTCTGTCGACGGCTCCAGGCCAAAGCGCCAGAAGAGCGTGGCTGCCAGGTCTCCGGGGGTGACCAGGTCGGCAGCAGGGAAAGCACCTATTTTGTCGCTAGCGCCGTATACCGCACCGCCGTGCACGCCTCCACCGGCAAGGACCACGGTGAAACAATCAGGCCAGTGATCCCTTCCTGCCGACTTGTTGATCCGCGGCGTCCGGCCGAATTCTGCCAGTGCCACGACCAAGGTTGAATCGAGAAGCCCGCGAGCGTCCAGGTCTTCGATCAGTGCCGAAAACCCCAGGTCCGCCGGAGGTAGCAGGTCGTTCTTGAGTCGCGAGAAATTGTTCTCGTGGCTGTCCCAGTTTTCAAGTTGCCCGTTGTACACCTTGTCGTTGACATTGACGAAGCGCACCCCGGCCTCGACCAACCGGCGGGCGAGGATCAGACTCTGGCCCAGTTTGTTGCGACCATAACGATCGCGCATCGAAGGAGCTTCTTGCGACAGATCAAAAGCGCGTCGGACCGCCGGCGAGCGTAATAGCTCGAACGCTTTCTCCTGATAGACGGTCATGGCTCTCCGGCCGGCAACGCGCTCCGCGCGGATCGCCCGTCCATCAATCTGGGCTAAAAGCTGTTGCCGATTCTCCAGACGAGGAAGTGAGAGATCTGCCTGCACTTCCAGCTCCCCCACGCGGAAGTCGGGGTCGTTGGGATCCCGATTTACTTGAAAGGGATTGTAAGCGGCACCCAGGAAACCGCCGGTCTGACCCGGCAAGGTCACGACATTGTGCATGACATGAGGCAAAGCCACATGGGCCGGCACTTCGGGATGACCGCGAGATAGAAAGTTCAGTGCCGCTCCGTAGCAGGGAAAGCTATTCCCATCGTCCGCCAGAAGCTCGAGATCCCCTTTCAGCGGCGTGCGTCCGCACAGGGCCTCGACAGCCGCAGAATTGTGATTCCGCATGGGATGGTGCATGCTGCGAATAAGTGCCAGCTTTCCCATGAGTTGTGCGCAGCGCGGCAGGTGTTCACAGACGCGGATTCCGGGAATCTTGGTCCCGATACTTTGAAACTGGCCGCGGATTTCCGCAGGAGCGCCTGGCTTCATGTCCCAGGTATCGAGATGGCTCGGACCGCCGTAGTAGTAGAGGAGAATGCACGACTTCAACCGGGGAAGGGCTCCCATCGATGCTGGCTTGTTGGCTGCTGCCGTTGCTTCGGCTTCCAGGACTCTGGCTAGATTAAGACCCAGGAACCCCAGGCCGCCAATCCGCAGCAATTGACGACGATCGATAAAGAACCGTGCCAATGCAGCGTGCTCGCGTCCGTGGGTCATTGGCGTATTCTCCGGTCGGGGCGTCGGTAGGTGGGAAAACTCAAAGGCGCGATTAACTGCGAGGGAAAAAGCGGCGAGGCACCGGCAGTCGGCGGGTCGCTTGGGCCGGGAAATGATTGTAACAAAGTAGCCCAGCGTGCGAAGCTCTACTTCGTGAGATTGCGTAGCGGCGCGTTTTCACGAAGCCATCCCTAGCTCATTTGCATGCCTTCAAAAACGCCACCAGGTCAGCCAACTCACCCGGAGTCATTTGTTGATCGAGGCCGGCTGGCATCACCGAGACTTTGCTTGGCTGCATATCTTCGATGTTGTCCCTCGGGATGTGGACCTCTTGATTGGCCCCGAGCACCAGCACGATTTCCTCCGGCGCATCTTTGCGAACAAGGCCATTGAAGAATTTGCCGTCCTTCGTCCCGATGACGACGGGTTCGTAACTGCGCACAAAGCTGGCGCTGGGAAAAATGATCGACTCAAGAAGATCGCGCTCGGAGCGAATGCTGCCAATGCGCGTCAGATCGGGTCCGACGTTGCCGCCCATGTAGCCGACCTGGTGACAGGAAGCGCAGGCTGCTTTGGCGCTGTTGAAAATTAGCTGCCCACGGCGAATGTCACCATGCTGCATGCCTGCGAGAAGCTGCTCCAGGCGAACCTTCTGCTTGAATGAATCAGCATCGAGCACGGCGTAGAGCCCGTCGGCTTGCCGTTGAATCGCAGAACTGAACTTAGCAAGGCGCGGTTTCAAAGTCTCTACTCGCAAAGCGGACCGCCCAGGCGAGGCCTGTAGCGCGGCCAACAGGGCTTGGCCGACGCGTTCATCCATGGATTGGGCGAATGCATCGAGGACGCGATCCATCTCCATTGGTCCGATAGTCCGCAGGGAGTCAGTCAGCGCCAGCAACTGGTCGGACGTCAACCGTGCTCGCGAGAGGACATCGGCTGCCAGGCCGCGCATTGCGACAGGTTGCTCACGGTCGAGATTCGTGCGGGCCAATGCGAACAGCGGCGCTGACAGCTCGCCAGGCCCACCGGGAACAGCGGCAAGCGCGCCCAGGCTCACAGCCGCTGGCGTGGAAGATTTGCTCGCTATTCTGACAAGCACTGCGGTGAGCTCCTGGGAAGGTTTCTTCGCAGCGGGGAGCGCACGAGCCGTCAAGACAGCCTCTGCAAGCAATTCGCCCTGTTCCTGCGAAAGGAGACGGACCAGCTCGTTCTGCCAGCTGCTGGGAATTTCCTTCAGGCCCGATTGGGAAATGACATGCAACAGCATTCGCCGGGCCTCTGGGCTCGACTTCTTATCTCGAAGATGCTCCGCCACCAGAAGTTGAATCGCTGGCGAGCGCGCGAAATGGGCCAGTTGTTTCATCAGCTCCTCACGGTCGTGAGCGCTCAACGCAGTGGTGCCAAGCCGATCGCGCAAGAAGCCCGCAAGCTCTTGGCCCCATTCGAGGTGCCGGCCGACAATCCACGAAGCTGTCTCTCTCATCGCTGGGTCCAGCGCGGCGAGCTCAGGTGTTACCGCCGATGGATCTAGCTTCCCACCGCTCATTTGATCCAGAGCCATCAGAGCGGCTCGACGCGTACGCAGGATGTTGCTCTTGAGCCCAGCCACCGTTGCCTCGCGATCTGCAATCTCAATGAGCGCATACGTGAGAGAGTGTTCCAGCACGCGATCGCCCGGTCCCACCAGGCACTCCAGGAGCACAGGAACGGCCGCTTTGTTACCGAGCCTTCCGAGCGCCTCTGCTGCGGCCCGCTGGTTCTGCCGCGATGCGCCCTGGACGAGTCTCAACAATTCCGAAAAAGCGTCGCGATCACGCCAAACGCTGACGGAGTGGATGGCAGCCTGCCGGACAATTTCATCCGGATGCGACAAAGCCTGCCGCACGGCTGACCGAGCGTCAGGCTGGTCGATTCTGGTCAATGTCCAAACGGCGCTGCAGCGTGCGTCGATCGATTTGCCCGTGCGCAGGATCTCCACAACGTCTGGTATGACCTGGGCGCCCCGGGTCGCCAGGGCCTGTATGGCTCGACGGCGCACGGCAGGGCGCGCATCGTCTAGCAGCCGCGCGAGTTCACCAGAGTTCATTTCTGACCACGCCAGCTTCCTGCCGCGCGGATCGGCAATCTTCGGCGCCCCTTTACGGCGAATGCGATAGATCGCGCCAAGAACGTCAGGCTTATGAAGCTGGGAGGTGGGGCAGCAGAGCTTGTACCAGCCGCCGGTATCGATCACCAGCAGGCTGCCGTCGGCGTCCTCGAGCACATCGGTGGGGTGAAAATCGAGATTGCTCGAAACCAGGAAGTCTACGTCGCGCGCTTGAAATGTGGCCCCCACCGGCTGCAGTACATGCCGCGTGACCTTGTGCATGTTGAATAGCGCCGCAAACAGGTTGCCCTGATACTCGTAACCAAACACGTACGACTCGTAACGTACCAGGCCGGCAGGCGCGGCTGGCCCCAGGTGAGTTAGCACCGGCATGAGTGACGGGCCTGTCCAGGGGTGATCGTCGAGCACGTCGTTGACCTTGCCGTAGACGCCCCCGTAGACGGCATGAATCAGTCCATCGCGCCGGCCCCCGCCCGGTCGTTGCAGGAATGTGGTAGTGAAAATACGCTCGCCGCCTGGGGTAAACACGACCTCCACGGGATTGTCCATCCCGCCGGTCATGACCGGTTCGATTCCTGAGCCGTCAGGCCGGCAGCGAAAGATATGAGCGGCACGAGTAACCAAGGGAGGCCGGCCGGGACGATCATAAGTCTGCTTGGCAAACGCCCCCTTGCACCAGTAGATCCAGCCGTCCGGGCCAAGGTACGGACCGTGGAGATCATTGGCACAGCCCGTCAGCGTCTTGCCCTGGAACCACTCGCTCCGTTGGTCGGCGACGCCGTCTCCGGTGGTATCCGTAAGCTTCCAGATGCTAGGCGGTGCCGCCACGTAGACGGAGCCGGCGTACCACATCACGCCTTCCGGAAACATCATCTTGTCCGCGAAGACGGTGCGCCTGTCGAAGGCACCATTGCCCTTGGTATCCTCGAGACGCAAAATTCGATGCGGCTTATTAGCCAGTTGCTGCTGCACCTTGTCGTTGGAGCCGGAAGAGTCGGCAACGTAGAGCCGGCCCTGCTCATCGAAATCGGCAACAATGGGGCGATCAACGAGCGGCGGGGCCGCGACGACCTCGATCTCGAAACCTACCGGCAACGTGAACGTGTGGCCGTTCAGCTGCACCTGTGTAGTCGCGGGACCAGGCTGGTCAGCGAACAGCAGAGGAATACCGAGAGCCGAGCTCAATACAACGAAGATTGCGAGGTGTCTCATGAGTATCCCACCCAGACTCAAGCGATAGGAGGCGTTTCCTTGCACACGCTCAGGTTCGCCCTGGCCGACATTCTACCAGCAGGTAGACGAATTGGCGAACTATACGCTGAAATCCCGATCGCACTCTTGTTGCGCGGTCGCGATCAGCTGGACGAGGGTCGTCAAGGATAGGGGGAAACGACGCCGCATGGGCTGCACATTCCTAGATGCGCGGCGATTGGGATGCGACCAGGGGCCGCAGAAGATAACAGGGGAGCTATTCCTTCAGCGCGTCCTCGGCTTCCGATTCCTCGCTGACGCTGAGCACCTTGGCCTGGCCACGATCATTGACTTCGACGCGGGCTGCCATCACGTTGGCCTTCTCGCCCAGCACTTCATGAGCCAAGGCCATGTAATCGTGGGCGCCGTTGCAGGTTGGAGCGTAAGAGAAAATGGATTGGCCGAAACTCGGGCATTCCGCCAACTTGATATTGCGACGGATTTGGGTCTTGAAAATCCGCGCCTTCGCCCACGGTGCCGTGGTGCCTCGACTCTTGTCGAGATAGCCCTGCAAATCGCGCACGACTTCCTGGGCCAGTTTCGTGCTCGATTCGTAAAGGCAGAGCATAATCCCGGTTACCTTGAGCGCCGGATTGATGCGCTTGGCGACCAGCGCTGTCGTCTCCAGCAATTTGCCCATGCCATGGAGTGCCAGGAAGTGCGGTTGAAGGGGGATGAAGACTTCGCTGGCAGCGGACAGGGCGTTCAGAGTCAGCACCCCCAGCGAAGGTGCACAGTCCATGAAGACGAAGTCGAACGCCCCCTCGTCTTGCAGCAACAGGTCGCGGAGAATCACCTCCCGCCCCACGACGCCGGCCAGTTCGACCTCGGCAGCCGCCAGATCGATATCCGAGCCTGCTATCCATAACCGTTCCGCGATCTTGCGCCGCACCTCCGCCAATGGCCGGGAGTGCACCAGAACGTCATACATGGAAGAGGATTTACCGTCCGGTTCGATGCCGAGATGTGTAGTGGCATGGGCCTGCGGATCGAGATCAAGCACACAAACGCGTTGGCCGCATTCGGCGAGGGCTGCGGCCAGATTCACCGCGGTAGTTGTCTTGCCAACGCCACCCTTTTGGTTGATAATCGCGATCCTTCGCATGGCAGATCCTCGTGCGTCATTCGTCAATTCTGAGGCAAGTTGCTCGACATTATAAGGCGATCACCCATCTGCGCATACCCCAAGCGCCCCTTCTCCAGCCAGCCCATGGCCTGGAACCAGGCAACAGCGTCCGCGAGAGATTGGGCAACCGGCCGCGGACTCAGACCCAGTTCATCGAGGCTCCGCCTGGCGTCAAAGTGCATGAGCCGTTGTGTCAGCTTCACTCCCGTCACCGTGGCTGCGGGCGACTGGTGAGTGAGAACATCCGCGATCAACTCGCTTGCATAGGCCGCGGCAATCGCTATTCCGTAAGGCACGCGCCGATAGGGCTCGGGGCGGCCGATCAGGCTCGCCAGGATACTAAAAATCTCACGGATCGACAGGTTTTCCGACCCGAGCAGGTAGCGCCGCCCGGGCCGCCCATGAGTCATGGCGAGGATCATCGCCTCCGCGATATCCCGCACGTCAATGAAGTTCAGCTTGGCGTCGAGATACTCGCGGCGCTTGCCCCGGCAAAAATCCAGAACCATCTGTGTAGGCGGCGAGCGGCCGCGGTCGCCGGGTCCCACCGGAAGGGTCGGATTGACGATTATGATGGGCGCGCCGGCGCGCGCTAGTTGAAAAGCGTGTCGCTCGGCGAGAAACTTGGACCGGCAATAGGGACCTACCGCGTCTCCCATCGCAACGCATTGGTCCTCAGCGATGGGATCGGTCTGGCGGGCGCGGGTCAGAATGCTTTCAGTGCTCGTGTGCAGAATCCGTCTCACGCCGGCAGCGAGAGCAGCTTCAAAGACGTTGACAGCTCCAAGGTAATTGACCTGTCGAAAGTGTCCACGCTGCTGCGTCCAGAGATTGGGATTGGCTGCCAGGTGATACACCTCGGTACAGCCCTCTACCGCGGCAGTCAGGGCATTGCGGTCGCGGATATCGGCGCGAACTAGTTCGATTCTCTGCAACGGCAAGTGATCGATGCATGCACCGAAACGTTCCAGCACGCGGACTTTTTCTCCACGCTCCACGAGCAGGCGGACGAGATGACTCCCAATAAAGCCCGCGCCACCCGTCACTAGGACTGTCCTTTTGGTATCAGGCATCGCATTCCATGCTTTGTACAGCGAGCGGCAGTTGGAGAAAACAAAAGCGGCGGAAAAGCGCCGCAGTCCAAAGAAATCACTATTTGGAGTGCGGCGCTTTTCCGCCGCTTTTGTTTTCCCGTCCTCGTACCGGTTTATACAGGTTCAATTCCGGCTTGCCTGTGATCAAGGTAAAGACTTCACGGACCTGCTCGAAGCCCGCTCGCATAAGGAAATTCGAATTCCGGCCGTAGCTCTTGGCTCCAAGAATGAAGAAGTTGGGTTCCGGATTTCGCAGAGCCTCCGCTCCCAGGGCAGGTACGCTGAGGCAGTCTGATGGAGAATGTTTGAGAAGTGCGAGGGCGAGGTTCCTGGGAGCGAGCGACGCATAACATTCTTGAACGTGAAGTTCGCGATGGAGGGTTGAGTCCGGCGTGTAGCCAACGTTGGCAATAATGCGATCTACATCCCAGGTGCGCGATTTGCCACCACACCGGGCGGTAACACGGAAACCCTTATCCGGGCCAGCGCTCTCAATGGTCTCCACAACGGATTGCTGGTGATATTCCACGTTGGCGTCAGTGCGCGTGGCAAGCGTGTTGGCTCGTACCGCCAGACGATCGCGCTCGCGAAGCGGATCCTCGGCGATCCGTTTGATCGGCTGGGTGCTGTTGCCGCGCACGAGCCAAATGACCCACGTCGCGGGATATTCCTCCGCCAGGCGCGCCAGGCTGCAGACGGTCGTGGCGGCAGAATAGCCCGAGCCTACAACCAAAACATACTTGCCGGCATAGGCAGCTCGGCGCTCATTCAGAACATCCTCGAGGCCATAAGCGATTTGCGGACCCGCGGGGAATTCGCCCATAGCCGCGCTACCGCCGTCTCCCATCCAGCGATGCTGCCCATAGGTGCCGGTGCAGTCCAGCACGAGATCAAATTCTTCGACGCGTTCGCGTTGTTTGTTCTCGCGCAGAAGCACGCGCAAGGGCTGCTGGCTACGGCGGATATCCCCGACGTAGTCTTCCTTGAGCATGCCGCGCCGGCCCATCTGGAGGATTTGGCAGTCCCCACGGATACACTCTCGCAGTTTCGTGCTCTTCGCCAGTGGCTCCAGGTAGGCAGCGAAGTGCTCCCTGCCTGTCAGGCATTCATTTTCGGGAGGGAAGGCGTGGTCCGCCTCATCTTGTTGGATGGCAGAGCGGCCGAGGGGAGTCGTATTCATTCCGAAGGGGGTAAACATTTTCGCGTGGCCCCAGCGCTGCAGATGCTCGCCGATCCGCCCACGCTCGAAGACCGTGACGGGATAATCAAGCGCACGTGCGTAGAGGGCAGCTTCCAGCCCGATGGGGCCAGCGCCGAGAATAGCGATACGTGGCGTACCCGGTTTGGCCATCGAAACCTCCTTGTCGAGGTCCGCCGGACGGGCGAATCGCACAACTGAGGTAGTTTCCCTTTGGCGAGCGGCAGGTGATAATCTCCCCTCTCCCCCGCTTCGGGGGAGAGGGGTCGGGGGTGAGGGGGACGAACGATCCCCGGCGAAGGCCCCTCACCCCCGACCCCTCTCCCCGGAGTACCGGGGCGAGGGGAGAACTACCGCTGCCGCTCGCCTTAATGCTCAGCCAAGAGCTTATGCAAATGCAAGTGATAGGGTCCTAGCTTGCCGCCGTAGTTTCCTGCGGAGATGCCCAGCACCCCCTGTCGACAGGCCGCGCGGACGCCTGCCCGCGTGGCTTCTTCGACCGCAGGCAAATCGAGCCCATCTATGACGATTTCATAGACAGCGTTCGCGCCTTCCGGCAAGGCTGATTCCACGAGACCCCGCAATGTCGGACAATAGGCGTCGTTCGTGCTCGCCCGGAGCTTCTTGTATTGGCTGCCGACCTTGCTGCCGCTGCGGACGATTCCGCCAGGGAACGGCAAGATCACACCAGGGATGAGCCGAATGGCAGCCACGGCAGCCTCTGCAGCCGCGAGGGCCGATGACTGGCTGTTCCCCACGATCAGGAAATTACCACCCGCAACGCCCTTGGTGGTCCCAAATACATCTTCACACGTGAACTCGCCATCCATGACCGGGATGCGCCAGTAGCGACGATCCTGGAGCTTCTTGCTGAACTGGAAGCCATCGCCGAAGAAACGAAGGTTGCCGCCCACCCGAATGCTTTTGTCTTTCACCGGAGGCAAACCGTTGTAACACGCGGTAGTGGGGCAGGTCAGCACGCATTGGCCGACGCGGTTCACGACGGCCTTTTGCAACGCATCCCGGCTGAAGGCGAACAGGAGAAGGCTTACTCCCGGCCGTCCGTCTGGAGTCTCCTCCGGTTTGAGCAGCCTTTCGATGCCGGCCTCTGCATCGCAGCCAATGACCGAGGCCGCGTAACCCGTAGCGGTCCTGCCCGCGATCTGCGCCCACTGCGACGTCTCCGCGGTGACCAGGAGTCGCGCGGCAGTCATGGGGAAAGCTTCGGCGAAAGTGTCTTCGATCGGAACGCCCGCAATCTTAAACAAGCGAATGACCCCATCCTACGGCAAAACGCCAAGCGGGGGACGCGGGCCTCTGAGTGTCCATTTCTACTCAGAAGGCAAACGTCCCCCGCTCGCCTGGTCACAATTCTATTGCCTATCTACTTTTGTGGCTCTCTTAGAATCACCACCATGGTTATCTCAGGTCTTTCTTCGGCGGTCCTGTCTTTATCGCCGTCCTTGTCTTTCTCCTTGGGTTTTTCCTTCACTGCGGGCTTTGGGGCTTCCTTCTTCTTGGCGAGGTACACCCTTACAATCTGATCGGGCTTCAAGCTATCGAAATCGGAAGTGTAACCCGGGAGCTTCGGATCTCCCTTCAGCTCATGCAATTCCTTCGATGTGTACCTTTTCGGCCTGCCCTTTTCGTCAAAGTCTGCCGGCAGTTGCAGAGACCGGACCTTCAGATCGTCAACCGCCTGGAGATCGATGTTCTTGTTGATTTGCCGGAAATTGTAGCCGCCTCCCCCCGCGGCTGCCAATTGCAGCATCTGCAATTGAAGTAATTGCCTCTGCATGGGATTGCGCTGCGTGACCATCTGCTGCTGAAGCTGCAGCAGGGCCAGGCTATTTCCCAGGTTGGCACCGTTCGGCACGGCAATCGGGATGGAGACCTGGACTGTGATGTATTTTTGCGCGCCCTCGACGCGAACCAATCGTCCCATGAAACCACTTGACGCGAGCAGCTTATCGGTCGCGGCCTTTTCCTTGGGATCGGGCTTCTTGGCGTCCTTGTCGCCGTCCGCCAAAGCAGTCGAAGCGGCGGAGATTGGTACCGCCAGCAGGCAGGCAAGAATCAACGTCTGTTTCATATGCTCACTCCCGGGAGCAGCGATGAAACCCTTCTATTTCTGGGGCTCGGAGTTGATGACGATCATCAGGGCCTTTAGTCGCGGCTGGTCGCTGGTCCCCTTCTTGTCTTTAGGCTTGGGGTTGGACGATGAGTCCGATTTAGCAAGGTAAATTTCCACCATCTGGTCGGGCTTGAGACTATCAAAATCAGCTGTGTAACCGGGAAGCGAGGGATCGGGGCCGCGCAGCTCTTTCTTCTCCTTCTCGGTGAGTCTTCGCACCTTGCCCTTATCATCGTAGTCGACCGGAAGTATGCGCGTGCGCACTTTCATGTCGTCTGGAGCCTCAATCTCAAGCTTTTGCACGTCATCCTTGTAGGTGACCAAATTCTGCTGATTCCTTGCGATGTCGTTGCTGATGTTTCTAATCTGGTTGGGATCACGCGTGGTAAGTAGCTGTCCCCGAAGATTGGCAAGGTTGGCAGCAGCCTGCAGGTTTTGCTGGGGAATTTTTTGGGTGACCTGCACGGTCAAATAACGTTGCGCGCCCTCAACCTGGATTAGTTTGGCTGGGAAGCGTGGCTTCGAAGTAATTGGTTTGGGCTTGGGTTCCTTCTTGTCCTTGGATGAGGACTTCGTGCTGGTGTCTTTGGAAGCCGGTACGTCTTGCTCGGCAAATGCTGAACTAAAGATCAGCAGCAGCGCAAGCAGCGCCTTCGCTCCGCCCCATCGAAAACAGCATCGCATAGCGTCAACCTTCATTGTCTTGATCCAGTAGCTGGGCAGCCTTCCCAGATTACTTTAGCCTGTCTGGCGCTGTGAGACAACGAAAAATGGCGCCGTGCGAGGCACCCAGGCTATTTTTGCAAGCTACTGTCCTGGCGTAAACGGAGCCATGGGAGTGAAGGCACTTTTATAATGAGTGCTTGGGTACGCGCTGGCAGGCGGCAAAGGGCTGGTCACTGGTGATTGCCGAGTAAAGAATGCGGGAAGCGAAATCTTGGGCATGAAGTTCAAAAGGCTGAAGCTGCTCTGCTGAGTGATCGGCACTGGGGCGATTAACAACTTGGAAACATCAATCGGAGTGAACTGGAGCTGTGCCGGGCTGTAACCACTGAACGCCGAGAGCGCTTGCGATTGAGCTCGCGCTTGCGAGCTAAGCCCGATTGCCAACATGCAGGCCCCAATCCAGCAAAGTTTGCGCACGATCCACCTCCCCTTTTGCCTGGGTTTCCGGTCCTGTAGCGGCGCTGCCGACCTAATGAGAGGAGAGGGAGAATAGCGTGAGGCAAATTCTTGTCAAGCCCAAATTGCATCGATTTCTTGGGGCACCCCAAGAATCCTACACAAGGGCCGTGCGCTCGTCGAATCCGAACATTCGATTGAAGTTCTGAACTGCCACGCCGCTAGCTCCGCGAACGAGATTATCTTCGCAAGCGAAGATAATCAGGCGGCCGCGCACGACGCGCACGGCCAGGTCGAGAAAGTTGGTGCCCGCGCAATCCCTGGTGGCGGGAATATTCGTGGCAATGCGGACGAATGGAGACTTGGTGTAATACGTGCGATAAAGATCGAGCAACTGGGATTCCGAGAAGGGGCGGCGCGGCACGGCGTAGATCGTCGTGAAAATCCCCCGATTCATTGGGATTAGGTGAGGCGTGAAGATGACCTCGACAGGTTCGCCGGCGACGTCGCTCAAGGTCTGTTCGATCTCCGGCGTGTGCCGGTGCTGGCCGATGTTGTAGGCGGTCACGCTTTCATTGCACTCGGGGAAGTGATACTCCAACTTGGGCGTTCGGCCCGCTCCGGAGATGCCGCTCTTGCTGTCGATGATAATGGATTGCAAGTCGATATGCTTTCCAGCGACCAGTGGCGCAAGGCCTAGGATGGCAGTTTGCGGATAACAGCCCGGGTTGGCGACCAATTGAGCCGTTGGGATTTCTTCGCCATAGATTTCCGGCAGACCATACACAGCCTGGGCCAGGTGGGCCAGGTCGTGATGGCTTTCGCCATACCACTGGGCGTAGACATTAGGATCGCGCAATCGGTAATCGGCACTCAGATCGACAACCCGAACCCCGCGCTCCAGGAGCGCTGGCAACGTGGCCATGCTCGCGCCATGAGGCAGACAGCCAAAGACACACTCGACCCCCCTCGCCACCACCCGGTCCGCATGGAATGGCTCACAGCGCAAGGAGATGCGGCTCGCCAGGCTGGGATGCAGCTCAGCCACGAGGGGAGTTTCCTCCTGGCGCGATGTGACGCAAACGATTTCCGCACTGGGGTGCCGGAGTAGAATCTTGATCAATTCGAGCGCCGTATATCCGGAACCGCCCAGGATGGCGACCTTGGTCATAAGCAAAGCCTGGCAATTTCGATTTTCGTGTGGCCTTTGAGCCCCCTCTTCTGGATTCTATACCAAAAGCAGAAAGACGGACGAGGTCGGACAGGAAGACACGGCGACTGGTCAGGAGGTTCTCGTGGGCTGGGAGATTCATTCGGCTTCTGAAGATATCAAACAGGCGCGTCTTTCCCCGGTTGCACTCCTGGAAGCCTGCCTCGAGCGCATCGATCGATTTGAACCGGAAGTGCGTGCCTGGGTATTCGTGGATCGCGAACGTGCACGAGGCGAAGCGGAAGTGGCCGGGAAGCTAATCCGTCAAGGCCAGTGGCGCGGACCTTTGCACGGTATTCCGCTCGGAATCAAGGACATCATAGATGTTTTCGATTGGCCTACCGCAGCCGGTTCACGGCTTTGGGCCCTGAGTATCGCTCGCCGTGATGCAACTGTCGTGGAGCGTCTGCGGCATGCAGGCGCTGTCATTCTTGGCAAGACGGTCACGACGCAGTACGCCAGCTTCGATCCATCCCCGACGCGGAACCCGTGGCATCAGGGGCGCACGCCGGGTGGATCGAGCAGCGGTTCGGCGGCCGCAGTAGCCTGCGGCATGTGCCTGGGCGCCCTGGGTTCGCAGACAGGGGGATCAATCACCCGGCCAGCCTCTTATTGCGGCGTGCCGAGTTGCAAGCCGACGATTCGCCGGGTGAGTACCGACGGCGTAGTACCATTGGCGCCTTCCATGGACCATGTTGGCCCGATGGCTGGCTGCATCCGCGACCTGGCGATCATCCTGCAAGCCATCGCCGGCCAGGACCCGCGAGATCTCACGTGCAGCAGCAGAAGCGTGCCGGATCTGGCGGCCCGGCTGCAGGAGCCGCTGCGCCCGCCGCGCCTGGGCCGACTGCGTGGCCCGTTCGAGGAGCTGGCCGATTCCTCCATGCGAGCCTTGGTTGACAAGGCGACTAGGCGCTTTCTGGACCGGGGGGCAACGGTGTGTGACGTTGCCCTACCCGGCGCATTCGCAGAAGTGTTGCCTCGCCACCGCAAGGTAATGGCCGTCGAGGCAGCAGCATTTCACGGCCCGCGCTTGCAACGCCATCCAGAAGACTACAAGCCGAAAATCCGTACCCTGCTCGAAGAGGGACTAGCATGCGACGGGCCAGAGTACGCGCGCTGCAAGGACCACCAGCGCCAATTATCCATCGCCATGACCGCCTGCTTCGAAGGCAGCGATGCCTTGCTGACCCCCGCCACCACCGAGCCAGCTCCGGATGCCCAGTCCACAGGCGATCCGGCCTTCAACTCGCCCTGGAGCTATACGGGCTTGCCTACGGTGTCGATTCCGGCGGGCTGGAGTGAGGACGGACTTCCCCTGTCGATCCAATTGATTGGCCGGCCCTGGTCCGAGGCAGACCTGCTGGCGGCCGCATGTTGGTGTGAAGAAGCGTTGGAATTCGAACACCGGGGACTGCCCGGCTGATTCACACCCTTTCCACGAACCGAGACCAGTTCCCGCGGAGGATCGACCATGAATGTAGTCAATCACCAGTTCCGACTGGCAGCACGACCGGTGGGCATGCCGAAACGTAGCGACTGGAGCTATACCGAGGAGCCGGTCCGCGAGCCCGGGGAGGGCGAAGTGCTGGTCAAGCTGCTCTACATCTCGCTTGATCCAGCGATGCGCGGCTGGATGAACGAGGGCAAGTCGTATATCGCGCCTGTCGGTATCGGCGAGGTGATGCGTGCCGGTGGAGCAGGGCGAGTGATCGCCTCCAAGAATCCTAAGTTCGCCGTGGGCGATTATGTTTACGGCGGCTTCGGTGTTCAGGAATACGCACTGTCCGACGGCAAAAGCCTTACGAAGGTAAACATAAAGCTCGCGCCGCTGCCGATTTACCTGGGGACCCTGGGGATGCCCGGCATGACTGCCTATTTCGGCCTGCTGGATATCGGGCAGCCAAAGCCCGGAGAGACGGTCGTGGTCTCCGGAGCGGCTGGCGCCGTTGGCCAGGTTGTGGGGCAGATTGCCAAGATCAAAGGCTGTCGCGTCATCGGCATCGCGGGAGGTTCGGAGAAATGTCGGTATGTCCTCAATGATCTCGGCCTCGACGCCGCCATCGATTACAAATCCGAAGATGTCAAGAAATCGCTCGCCAAGCATTGTCCGAAGGGCGTTGATGTCTATTTCGACAATGTCGGCGGCGACATCCTCGATGCAGTTCTCACGCAGCTTGCCCGTGGTGCGCGCATCGTCATCTGCGGAGCAATCTCGCAATATAACAACACCGGCCCGATTAAAGGCCCGTCGAACTATCTCTCTCTGCTTGTGAATCGCGCAAGCATGAAAGGCATGGTGGTGTTCGATTACGCCGACCGGTATGCGGAAGCGGCCCGCGAAATGGCGGGCTGGCTCTTGGCCGGCAAGCTCAAATCACGGGAAGACGTCGTGGAAGGTCTGGAAACTTTCCCGGAAACCTTGCTAAAGCTCTTCAAGGGCGAGAACACCGGAAAGCTCATGATCAAAGTCGCCGAGGGGTGAGACCAAGAGCACACTCCTGCACGAACCGGGCCGGCATGAAGCATTTAGCGCCGTGCGTACGGACCTTGCCAAGGCTGCCCTATTTCGACATGATGTTCCCCATCGTCCCAAGGTGATTCATCGAGAAAGAAAGAACTGATCATGGCCAAGTGTGAGAAGCGAAAGACGGCACGAAAGCGTAGACGTATCAAGGCCAAGTGGCTGCGGCATCTAAAGCCAAAGAGGAAGGACTGGTAGGTGCATCGTATCCCCGCGCTCGCCGGGGAGCGCCTGCGCATTCGCCACTACGGACTCCAAGAAGAGAACGAGCATGCGGGTCCTTTTGACAGGAGCCAGCGGCCAGCTCGGGTCTTATGTCTTGCGCGAGCTTCGCGACCAACAGATCGCTACGATCGCCTGGAGCCATACACAAACCGGTCGCCGCTTCGGTTTCCCGTTGCGGCCGGTCGACATCACTGACGCCGATGCTCTCGCGAACGCGTTTCACGAAGCACATCCAACTTTGGTGATCCACGCCGGAGCGATCAGTCAGGTCGCGCAATGCTTTCTGCATCCACAGAAGGCCCATCAAGTCAATGCGTGCGGCAGCGCCATGCTGGCAGAGCTTGCAGCGCACGCCGTAGTCCGGTTCCTGCAAGTTTCGACCGACCTAGTTTTCGACGGCGAACGAGGGAGCTACTGCGAACAGGAACCGCCCCACCCACTATCGATCTACGGCCAAACCAAGGTGGCGGCGGAACAGGCCGTGCTGTCGTGGCCAGCGCATGCAGTCGCACGCGTCAGCCTCCTTTTCGGGCCAAGCATCAGCTCGCGCCCGTCTTTCTTCGACACGCTCGCGACTGCTCTACGTGAGCGGCGCCCAAGCAAACTGTTCGAAGATGAATGGCGTAGCCCGCTAAGCTTTCTTACTGCGGCGCGGGGCTTGATCCGGGTCGCCTCCTCAGACCTTACCGGCCTGCTGCACATGGGTGGCCCAGAACGCATGACGCGACTGGAAATGGGCCGACGCCTGGCTGCTTTTCTCAACGCAGATCCAGGATTGCTGCTGGCCGCCCCCCGCAACAGTGACCCTGCCGCGGAACCTAGGCCGCGCGACACATCCTTGGATTCGTCGCGCTGGCGAGCGCTCTTTCCAAACCAAGAGTGGCCATCATGGGACGATGCGCTCGCCGCCATGACGGGCGATCGTTTCGAGTAAGACCGCATTTTGGCGATTCGCGATTCCACCAAGGATCCAATTTTGATGGCGATTCGAATTGCCTGCCTTGCCATTGAAGACTACGATTGAATGATTGCCCAGACCCGCACGATTCTAAGGGAGGGAACCACATGTTTACGCTCTGGGGTGCGAAGCAAGGCTTCTGCGATGGAATGACGCGGCGTAGCTTCTTGCGCATCGGCGCATTTGGCACTGGGCTGACGCTGGCCGAAATGCTGCGCTGCCGCGCCAGTGCCGCCACGGCTTCCCCATCCAACAAATCCGCCATCATGATCTACTTGCCGGGCGGGCCGTCGCACATGGATATGTACGACCTCAAGCCCGAAGCGCCTGTCGAGTTTCGCGGCGAGTTCAAACCCATTCCGACGAACGTGCCCGGCGTGCAAATCTGCGAGCACTTCCCGCTGCAAGCGCGCATGTGGGACAAACTGGCAGTCATCCGCTCGGTCACGCCTATCCGCGAAGAGCACTCCGACTCGGAAGTAACCACAGGCTATCCCGACGCGATCAATATCAACGAGCATCACCCATCGTTTGGCGCCGTTCTCTCCAAGATGCGTGGAAGCACTCACTCCGACATTCCGCCGTTTGTCAGCTTGCGCGGTATGACGTCCGGCACGGAGCCTGGATTCCTTGGAGTCGCTCACCGGCCTTTCACGCCAGACGGCGCAGGACTTGAAAACTTGCGCCTGGCCAACGGCGTCGACTCCGCGCGGCACGAGGAGCGGAAAACCATCCTGGCGAGCTTCGACGATGTCCGGCGCGACATCGATGCGTCGGGCACGATTCGCGGGATGGACGCATTTACGGTGCGCGCCTTTGACATGGTTGCCTCCGGGACTGTCCGCAAAGCTCTCGATTTGAATCGAGAGGCCCCACGCGTTCGGGACCGCTACCAGGGCATCGAGCAATTCCTCACTGCGCGGCGCTTGATTGAAGCAGGCGTCGGCTGTGTAACTCTTGCCATCGGCGGCTGGGATACGCACAGCAGCAATTTCAAGACCTTGCGCAGCCAATTGCCTCAGGTCGACCGCGGCATAGCCAATCTCATCGAGGATCTACATGACCGCGGCATGGATCAGGACGTGCTGACGATCATGTGGGGCGAGTTTGGCCGGACACCCAGAGTGAATGGCAACGACGGCGGCCGGGATCATTGGCCCGCAGTCATGTCAGCCCTGGTTGCCGGCGGCGGCCTGAAAACAGGACAAGCTATCGGGGCTAGCAGTGCGCGTGGCGAGTATCCCAAAGATCGGCCCTATCGGCCGGCGCAGGTTCTGAGTACCCTTTATCAGGCGATGGGTATCGACGCTTCAAAGACGTTCCCGAGCAACACGGGGCGTCCCATGTACATCCTCGACGATCGCGAACCAGTCGCCGAATTATTGTGATGGAACCGCGATCGCACTTGGGCGGCTTTGCGCAGTCTGTTTTGCGCAAAGCCGTCCATTTCTCATTGTTCCGCGGTACTCTTCATTTCGCCACATTTTTGATGAAGCGTTCCCCCGATCAAGGCGGCGCCTAACTTGAACCCGCCCTCGGCATTCCACTCGAAGATTACCAGGTCAGCAGGGTAGCCGGGCTCCAGCTTTCGAGCAGGCAGTCCCAGCAATTCTCTTGGGCGAGCCCCTGCCATATCTACTGCGTCGCCAAGCGTGACGCCCGCACATCGAACCATGTGCCCGATGCATTCGTCCGTGAAGGAAGACGACCCGGCAAGATAGCCGGATTCGGCGACAACGATCTTGCCCCCTGGCAGCACGAGCAGTTCCTGGTCCCATTCCTGATATCGGCCCGGCGGCAGCCCGGCCAGGCTGCTGGCGTCGCAAGTGATAATTGTTCGAGCCGGCGTTTTTACGCGCACGATGCAGCGGATTACGGCAGGCGGAAGATGATGGCCGTCTGGGATAATGCTAGCCCAGAGCTCGTCAGCAGCCAATTGCTCCCAAATGTAGTTGTCGTGCCTGGGCAGAAGAGCGTGCGAGCCGTTGCCCAGATGCGTGCTCAAACGCGCACCCGAGGCGATCGCTTCGCGAATGCGCGCGCCAGTAGCGGCCGTATGACCGATCGCAACAACGATGCCGGCGTCCACGAGGCGCTCGATGAACGGGAGCGCCCCTTCGAGCTCGGGTGCCAACGTGACCAGGCCAATTCTTCCACCCGCGGCGTCTTGCAACCGGCGGAACTCGTCCCAATCGGGGGGGTGGACATGTTGGCGGGCATGAGCCCCTCGCGGTCCATCTTCCGCAGAAATGTACGGCCCTTCCAGGTGAAAGACGGGCATGGCGCCGGCAATTTCGGCGTCGCTTTCACACGCATGCCGTCCCACGCCAAACGAATGCAACAGCGCCGGGATGGCGTTGGTTACAAACGTTGGACAGAATCCCGCGATGCCATGCTGGCGACCGGTCCTCACTATCCTGCGAATCTGGTCCTCTGTCAAACCGGCGGAACTAAAGCTCAACCCTCCACATCCATTGATCTGGAGATCAAAAAACGCAGGTGCAACCCATCCCGCCCGCAAATCTGCGGGAGACTCGGTCGGAGCTTCGACCGAGCGAATCAATCCATTCTCGCAAGTAAGCTGGACTAAAGCGCCGGTGGCGTAGTGGCGGGCCGCAATTCTCATGACCGGCAGGTCCCCTAAACGACTGATCAGCAGCCATTCGCAATGTGTCATCAGTATAGTGTCCGGCAACAAGCCGGATAACCGTGGTCACAATTCCTTGCATCGGCAAGCGCGGCGGTGCCAGTCCCGCGAAAGGGCATCTTGCTGCTACAATACCGCGATGGATTTGGACCGCGCCTTATTTCAGTTGTCGCAGGATCCGAGCCCTCCGCTCGATATAGCGGAATTGGCACTTCGGCTCGCTTGCGACGAATACCCTGACCTGGACGTGGAGGCGTATCTCAGCGAGCTGGCTGGCATCGCTCATGAAGCGGGTGCGTATATCCGAGGCAGCCTCAGGACTCGGGCGAACGGACTCTGCCGCTACCTTTTTCATGAGATGGGTTTTCACGGCAATGTTCAGGAGTATCACGACCCGCTCAACAGCTACTTCAACCAGGTGCTCGACAGGCGCACGGGAATCCCGATCTCGTTGGCACTCGTGGCAATGGCTGTGGGCCGCCGAGCCGGACTAAAGGTCGAGGGCGTGGGCCTACCGGGACACTTCGTCGCCAAAATCTGTGCCGCCGGGCAAGAGATCATCGTCGACCCTTTTCACGGCGGCCGACAATTAACGCTCACGGATTGCGAAAATCTGGTACACCAGGTAACGGGCATGTCGTTCACTGCGACGGCCGAGAACTTGGCACCGGCCCCACTAAACGCAATCGTTATCCGCATGCTTACCAATCTGAAAGCAATTTATCTGCGCCGGAAGGATTTCGTGCGGGCAGCAAGGGTAATCAGACGGTTGCGCCAGATTACTCCCCAAGACATGGAGCAGCGGCGCGACCTGGGACTCTGCTTGCTGCAGTCTGGGCAGCCCGGACAGGCCATCGATCATCTTCGGGCATACTTGGAGGCTGCCTCGGATAACCCAGATGAAGAGAGCACTCAACAGTGGCTCAACCAGGCACTTAAAGACGTTGGGACCTGGAACTGAGCAGCTTTCAGGGGTTTCATTGCCCTTTGCCGTTCTGAATTACTTTGTCCGCCAATGCATCTTCGTGGTACAGGTCTCCCAGTGCACGGCGGATTCGAGCCGCCTCGGCTGGGTCTTTTGCTTTCTTCGCCTGGTCCAGCACCGCAGCAATAGCTTTTCCCTGACGTTCCGAAAACGGCACATTGGCGTCCATTCCTGCCAGGCCTTCCTCCGACAGGTGGACCCAGCGCTGCTCCGAGTCGATTCCCTTGAAGGCGATGGTGACGTTTTCCCAGATGCGTCGGGCGGCACCTGGGTCTCCCTCCTGGCAAAGCCTCAGCCCGCGTCGATAGAAACGCTCGGCTTCACCAGTGGTGCTAGCTGATTTGATGCCGGCCAGGGCGTGGCGCAGAGTGGAATGGTCGTCGATCTGCTGACGAAACTGGGCGACCTCGTCATGGAACGCGTGGTTGGGGTAATTGCGATTTAATGGTTCCAGATAGTCGTGCCACGCCTTGTCCCAGTCGTGTGGTTCTGAGGACGCCATCAGTCCTGAGCCTTGCTCAAACAAATACTCTGGAGTCCCGAGCCGGTTCGGCCAGAGCCGCCACACGATCAGGCCAACGCAAATCACCAGCAGCGTCACAAGCACCCAGGGCCGATTGAACCACTGACTCCAGGCGCTGCCGCGGTTCTGTTCCGCAAGCTCGCGCTGGATCAGGCGACTCATCAGTGTGGGCACGCCTGGGTTGCTGTCGGCGGGGTCGGGGCCCGCCTCGGCGCGAGTGTCCGCCACCGTTTGGTCCATGGGCTGCTCGACCACAGTGTGCCGCGCCTTTCTCTCGAGTTTGCGCCGCAAACGATCGAGGTCCCGATGCAAAACCATGCCGTCTGCCGGTCGTTGAGTGGGATCCTTCGCCAGCAACTGACAGACGATCTCGTCCAACTCGTGGGGGATGTCAGGCACCACTTTCTTTGGCGGATCAAACTGTGCGTACAGGTGCTTGTGCAGAATTTCCGCACTGCTCTGCCCTTCAAAAGGAGGCCGGCCCGTAAGCAGCGTATAAAGGACTACGCCAAGGGAATAGAGATCGCTGCGCTTCGTAGCCTGTTTGCCCGACGCCTGCTCCGGGGAGAGGAATTCGGCGGTGCCGACCACTCCGCCCGTACTCGTCAAGTGGCGAGCAGCAAAAACCTTGGCGATGCCGAAATCAGTGAGCTTGACAGTACCCCAGTCGGTTCGCAGGAGGTTAGGAGGTTTAATATCACGATGAATGATGCCACGATCGTGCGCATGTTTGAGCGCGGGGCAGAGCTGGAGCGCTGCATCGAGAACCTCTTTCCAGGGCAGCCTACCCTTCTCATGCAGGAGCTGCTCGAAATTCTCCCCTTCCAGGTACTCCATTACATAGTAGTGGACCCCGTTCTGCGAGCCTGATTCGTAGAAATGGACGATGTTGGGATGATCCAGGTCGCGGAGCACCTCAATCTCGCGCTCAAATCGCTGTAAGAAGCCTGGCTCTTGGGCCAGGTCAGCCGCCAGAACCTTGATCGCCGCCGGCTTGCCGCTCGGATCTTCACGTGCCAGATAGACCCGCCCCATCCCACCGCGGCCAACTTCTTTTTCGATGACCCAATTACCCAGGCGAGCGCCGATCATGAGTTTCAATCCCCGCGACTTGCCACGCAATGCTCTCAACTCTGAGAGAGAGATGACGAACATCACTCAGGATATCCCATCACGCTGGTCATTCCTATAGAATGCGGGTGTTACTACACATCCGCACTGCCCTAGGTCGGAGCAAAGCCAGGTCGCATGCGCACGCCAACATCATCAACACCGGATGCGATCGCTCGCTCTGGAACTGCCCTCCTGCTCATCGCTCACGGTAGCCGACAGGAGATGGCGAATGCCGACCTGCACCATCTGGTCGATCAACTCAACGAACGCGCTGCGTACTGCTGCGTCGTAGCTTCTTTCCTGGAACTGGCCGAGCCCAGTATTCTCAAGGGGGGCGCACGCTGTGTTGAACGCGGGGCAGAGCGGGTCATTCTGCTTCCCTATTTCCTTTCGGCCGGCGTCCACGTGCAGCGCGATTTGACGAAAGCCTGCCAGGATCTCCGCGATCTGTATCCAAAGGTGCATTTCTGTCCGGCCGAGCCGCTTGGTCGTCACCCATTGCTTGTCGAAGTTGTGCTCGATCGTGCTCGTGCGGCCGAGAATCCAGATTCGGTAAGCTCTCCCGGATGAATGCTGATCCGCGTCAAAGTTCCGCCTGATGCAGCCGACAGGTGCGCCATAAGTGCGCCGAAAGTACGCCGTTCCAGAGGCCAAGGATTTTCAGGCGGCCTGCAGCTCCACCAAGGCTATTAGCCCGAAGCGTGAGCGAGGCATTTTCCCGACCCTTGCAAGTCATCGCCATTTCTAAGGCTTCGAATCCGCACATCAAACCACCGCAACGGACCGTGGCCACGGATCACCAGTCGACCGCGCAGATCATGACTGCCGGCGTCCGAGGACCCAATTGTAGAACCAGCCAGGCGCAAGAGAAACCGCAGTCGAGGAAATTTGTGCCCTCCGCTCCGCCCACTCGGCTGGATAAACGCCGATGATGGAAATGGCGTCTAGAAAAATGGAGATGTGCTTCCTCGGCACCTGAAGCAGAAACGGTCCGCATCTTCTTCGTCTATCGATGTTTGGAATTTCACATTCTCGCCTGACAGCACCGCGCACGCATTTATCGACAGGTGAAACCGCCCTGATCGCCAGAACTCGCGCGGCCGTCACACAAGCTTTAGCTTGTGCCACATTCCCCCTGCCGCGCAGCTTCACAGTATCTGCTCCGTTCGATTTTGGCACAAGCTAAAGCTTGTGCTACAAACTTGCAACCCAGAGCGAAGCCGCATAGTGAGTCTTCCGGCTCGTGTCAGCCGCGGAAGAATGGCATAATGACACGATGATCGAGCGACGAGCAAACGGAGCCGTTGCACCTCGCCGGTTCCAGCTCACGTCGTCAACATCGTGGGCAATCCGACGGCCGCTCGTTTCGGCGCACAGCCTGGCGGCCTAGGTTTGCCTGACCAACGGGCTGTGGAAGCTGTACGGCTACGTGAAGAACGTCAACAAGGTGACGGCGCTGACCAGCATGAGCATCAGCGCGCCGGTGCTGGGCGCATCGCCCACGGTCAGCGATAAGCCGCCGCGCCACATCGGCGTCGGCTTCAGCTGCGACTTCTGAACGGAGACCTCATGAGCGATCACCCAACACCACTGGGCGGCACGTGCAGCGCCCGCTTCGACCGCCTGCGCGAGTTGTTCGCAGCCAAGCTCGAGTCGGGTGAAGACCTCGGCGCCTCGCTCGCCGTCAACATCGACGGCGAGATGGTGGTCGACCTGTGGGGCGGCTGGACCGACGAGGCCCGCACCGTGCCGTGGACCGAGAACACGATCACCTGCGTATTTTCCACCACCAAGACGATGACCGCGCTCGCCGCGCTCGTGCTGGTCGACCGCGGCGAACTCGACCTCGACGCGAACGTCGCGGCGTACTGGCCCGAGTTCGCGGCCCGGGGCAAGGCGGGGATCAAGGTTCGCCAGGTGCTGTCGCACACCTCGGGCGTCTCGGGCTGGGACCAGCCGGTCACCCTCGACGACTTGTACGACTGGGACAAGTCGACCGCCATGCTGGCAGCGCAGGCGCCTTGGTGGGGGCCCGGGGCGGGCTCGGGCTACCACGCGCTGACCTACGGCCACCTGATCGGCGAAGTGATACGGCGCATCACCGGCCAGCGCCTGGGCGAGTTCTTTGCGGCGCACATTGCGGGGCCGCTGGGCGCCGACTTCCACATCGGCCTGCCGCCCTCGGAGTTCCAGCGCGTCGCCAACGTGGTGCCGCCGCCGGCAATGCCGACGACGCCGATACCCCTGACCCAGCTCGACCCCAACTGCCCGATGTTCAAGACCTTCACTGGTCCGACCATGCGGGCGGACTGCAGATGGAGCCGGACCGAGCGCTGGCGGCGCGCCGACATCGGCGCGGGGAACGGCCACGGCAATGCCCGCTCGGTGGCGCGCATCCAGTCGGCGCTGGACTGCGGCGGCGCAGTCGATGACGTCCGGCTGCTCTCGCCTAAGACGATCAACCGCATCCTCGAAGTGCAGAGCAACACGGTCGACCACGTGCTGGGAATACCGCTCAAGATCGGCGTCGGTTATGGCCTGCCCTGGCCGCAGGTGCTGCCCTTCGTCCCTGAAGGCCGGCAGTGTTTCGGGACCGGCGCGGGCGGCTCGCTGGTGATCGCCGACGTGGATCGCCGCATGACCGTCGCCTACGTGATGAACAAGATGGTGCCGGTCCCGGTCGTCGGGCCCATCGCGGCGGCGCTGCTCGAGCGGGTGTACGACATCGTGAACCGCTAAGCCACGCGCTGTGTAGAGCGGCGTCCGAGGCCCCAATTGTAGATAGAGCAAGGCGCAAGAGAAACTGCAGCCGAGGAAATTTGTGCCCTCATCTTCACCCACCCGGCTGGATAAACGCCGACGATGGAAATGCCCTGTATAAAAAGGGAGATGTGATTGCTTGGCACCGCAAACAGAAACAGTCCGCGTCTCCTGGCCGGTTTTGAATCGCCCAATGACAGAATGGCAAGCGAAAAAAGAACTGACACCAATTATTTCTTCTGGGGTCGGCGTTTGCATGCTCCGAGAGGAAGAACAAGGGGAGTCGAATGGATAACCGGCGAATTCAACTGGCCTACAAAGGGAACAGATGCGCCTATTGCGGGATGTCCGTGTTGGAATCGCTTCGGCGATACGACACTTTTCACAGGATGTACCAGTTCAACCACGTCGATCCAGATAAAAAGAACCCTGATTACGACAATCTGATCCGTCGAAACATCTCGACCGAGCAACTGGACGAACTTGACAAGTGCGTGCTGCTATGCAACCAGTGTCACGGAATTCTGCACGGCCAGAACATCGTCACCACGATGACCATCAGGGTGGATGTCCGGGGCCAAACCGCTGAGCAAACTTTCAAGGGGCAGGTGATATTCGACAAGGTGGACAACAGGCTGGCGTTTTTCACGGATGACGAGTTGTTGATCCTTCCCTATTGGCTGATTCTTGGAGATGATTCGGCACGGCTGATTTTCGGGAAAGACCTGAAGGATGTCCTGATGAGTCAATGGGTGCCGCTGACAAGGGAACGAGGGCCACTTGTCGTTCTAAATGAAAAGCGTGAAGGGCTGTTCGGGGCGAGGCGACTCGATGACGAGCATGTCGAGATTGAGCATGATTGCAGGTTTTCCCTTTTACCGATGCAGGTTGATCCGCCAACGAAGGACCAGACCATCTGGTTCAGGAACGGTCTGGCCATCGTTCGGAAAGGGACCGAGGTTGCAATCCACAGTAGCGCCACCTGCAAAGGTGTACTGGCCTATGAAGCTCTTCGGAAGAGTGCTTGAGCCGTGCCCAAGGTGGGATTTCTTGTGCAGCTTGGCTAGTTTCCTTACAATTCAGGGGTTTTCTTTCAAATTGGGGCGTTTCCTCGCAAGTCAGGGTTTTCTTGCAACGCCGCCAGCCAGCGCATTCCGCTTTGAAATTAAAACGATGAAATGCAATGCTTTACGGCGTTCAGAGGGTAAAAAAGGGCAAAGCCCTTTCAGCACGTCTTCTGGTCCCTTTGAAATTACCAGCGGGCAGGGCTGGCCGCAAGCAGATTCTTGCAACTTCGATTTTCTTGCGGTAGCATTGTCCCAGCTGACTTACACTCCTTCACCCAAGAACGAAAACCGCTGAGACCGGGCAAGGCATCACGAGAAAGGACACTTGTCATGCGAACTGCTGTTTTGAGTCATCCCGCGATTTCGAAGCACGATTTAGAGACTTTTGTGTCCATCATGGAAATGCTTGGCGTTTTTCCGCAAATCGAGAAACGGCAACACGGCGAAAACGCCTTTACGGTTACAAAGTGCACGATCAGCTACGATTCACAAACTGATCTCATGACTCGGGAAGATCGAAAATCGTTCGACGAAGATGGACACTGGGGCAAGATCCAGAAAGAGTGGGAACGGGTCGGTTTTGCCCAGACGGCGTAACGGAAAGAGAAAGGGCCGGGTCGCCTCGGGGATTGCTCCCCGAAGCTCCCACAGATCCGGACGTGCCCAATTAAGGCATCCGGTTCGTCCCGTCATGGATTCACTTTCCCGCTTCGCTATCCGTGGGTGTGCTGTTGACCCGGAACCAGGGTACAGAGTCCCTGACGGGTTTCCCACCCCCGAGGCCACGACGAACACCTCCCTTCCCTCCACAGGGTCCCCGCGGTACAGGTTCCCCGGCTTCAACGGTACTACGAAGGTGTGCGACTTCCTGTGTCCCTCTCGCCGCGCTTCGTTGCCTTCGCTTGGCGATACCATGTGGTGCGTCTGTCGCTTCGCTCCCAGCAGCACAGAACGCTGGCCGCGGGCCTGGGGTTCATCTTCCGGTCCCCACTCCCGGAAGTTGCGCATGGAGACGACTCAGGATCTCCCAGGTTCCTGGAGAATCCTCGTGTGCCTACGCCCTGCTCTACGACCCCGGCAGGACCGACTCGCCAGGCCATACGACGTAGTCGGCGCGGCCCCCGCTACGTCCACGACGAGGGCTCCCGCGACAATTATTCTTTCGGGGCTCCATCACACGGCCTGGGCACTCGCTGTCTACGCTTCGTAGCCTGGGTCGCCCCAGGACCCTACGCAAGACTCGCTTCCCGCTGCTGGCCACTCTGCGGGACGGGATTGGTTACCCGCAGGATTCCGATGAAAGGTTTCCGAGTTGTTTCCTTACATCTCATCCCCCTTTCCCAAGCTTTGCCTAGCGCAAGGACGCATCTAATTAGTTATCGCCTATCGTTTGGGACAGGACAAATAGGACGGATCAAAGGGGTCGGGAGTCTATTCCGATCCGAGGGATCGGAATAAACTCCCGACGCCTTGTTTTTCAGGACACGATGTCCCGTGAGAAAAAGGGAGGAAAAAAGAGGATGAAGTTCGTTCTCCTACTTGGCAATACCGGAGCGGGACGGTCGATGAGTTGTTCATGACAACACTTCAACGGGAATATCTGGGAAGGAACTCGATCGTTTGTCGTTGGTAAGGAACAGCGTGCAGCCGTGTTCGACCGCGGCAGCCAGATGCAAGGAATCGAGCGGCTTAAATCCGTGCGTGGTTCGAATTCGCGCTGCTCTTTCACATACCGCCGCTACGATTGGCAAGACCCGGACGTCGTGGGATGTAAAGAAGGTGCGGAAGTCACTCTCAATTTGGAGATCCCCTGGCTTGAGCGGCCCGACCAGGCACTCCATTCGCACAATATCCGTCACTGCTAATTGCTCACCCGCGGCGAGCAAGGCCATGATACGCGCCTTCGCCTTCGGCCCCCAGGTCGGAGTTTGCTCGACAAAGTAGATCACTGGATTGGCGTCGAGAAATACCACTATTCCGCCTGCTCCGGAGATTGCTCGCCGGCAGACTGGCACCCCTCGTGCAGGCGTTCCACCGCATGCATCTCTTCATCCGCCTCTTCGCGCAGCTTGTTCATCTCGGCGTCGATCTCTTCCCTACTCCTGGGAACATGGCCACGGGCTTTTTGGTTCGCCCAGACGCGTTCCATCAGGACGCCGAGACGGACTAGATCGGGTTTCTCCGATTCGTGGCACGTGCGCACGGTGACGTGGACTCGCCCAGCGGGCAGGCCCACCTTTTCATCCAGGGCCAAGCTGCCGTCGGGTCGCACTGTTCCCAGCACCTCGATCATTTCTCGACTCACGGCGACCTCCGCAGGCGAAAGGACTTGATTGCCTAATTCTACTCGAAAAGAACTCAAGTGATAGTCGTAGTGGACACCCGGCGATGAAGTGAACGACTTCCTTCCTTTTCGCTCCCTGACTGCCAGAATCGCATGGTTGAAAAAGGTGTCAGAAACGAATGGCACACTGCCCGGCGCGGGAGACGGATCAAACGTGTCGAGAGCCTATTCCGATCCAAGGGATCTGAATAGGCACCCAACCCTTTATTGCTACAGAGTCAGAGTGCTCGCCAGTTCGTAAATCTCTTCGGCGTCCAAGACCTGGTCGTTGCTCTCGAACAAGCGCGCGATCGCGGCGCGGTGGATTTTCATTTTGGTATCGCCCACGCCGATAGCTCCGTAGCAAATAACGCCGTCGCGCTCGACGCCTTTATCCGTCACCTCCACTCCTGCAATGCCAAGCGGAGGCACCGCGTTCAGATCAATGGCAACGCGCAAGTTCGAGGCTTCCTTTCGGGTAGCGGCGGAGAGCAACTGGACGCCAGCGGCTCCCGTTGCCATAACCAACTCGCAATCTTGCAAAGACGCTGTCAACTGTTCCGTCGTCAACGCCTGCACCGGTACGAGGCGGCCCCCGGCGACCCTGCCCCGGATTTCCGCACATACGCTTGCTGCCCGGGCGAGATCCCGCGAACTGATCCGGACTTCGGCATCCTGCAAAGCCAGTAGCCGGGCTGCGCGCTGGCCGACCGGTCCAGTGCCTCCCAGCAGTAAACAGCGAACGCCCTGGAGCGGCAGGTGCCGGGCGGCGGCGCGGACCGCTGCCACGGCCGTCGTGTTCGCTCCGTTGGCGTCGAAAAGAATGGAAACACGCAGCCCAAATTGTGGAATCAAGCTTTTGCCGGCTTCTTGTAGCAAGCGCTCGCCCTTGGCGACGTTGGTGCCGCCGATGAACAGGGCAGTCCGCTTCAAATCCTTGGGCCTGCGTGTGAAGATCGCCCCGTGAACGATCGTGCGGACGTGCTCCGGCTCGACGCTGCCGTAGCTGAATACTTCATCTGCGCCGGAGTCGATCGCCACGATCCGGTCAAAAACGCTTGGCTGCGGATCGCTGTCGATCTGGATGAGGATCTTTCGTTTTTCCACGATAATTGTAGGCGAGCGAAAGGCCGTCCTCCGCTCGCCTTTCCATTCGCAAGGTTATTTGTAAAAGGGATGCTTCGCCGTGTCCCTGCGGGACAGCACCTCGTCGATCTTGGGTTCCCCGCGCATGGCACGCTGGATGGAAAGCTTGGTGGCGTCGTAGTTGTACTGGTAGATCTTGCTATCGTCCTTGGCGTCCCAGTGAATGAAGACGCCGCAGATAATGACGAGATTCTCCGCCTGATCCTTGGGAATCACGTTGGCCGCGACACTATCGGCCACAGCCTTGGCAACCGCCTTCTGAGCCGGGCCGAACATCTGGACTGCCTGCCTTGCTCCCTTGATAGTCACCTTCGTGATGAGCACTGTCGCCGGTTTGCAAACGAGGTTCGGCTCGAGCACGGCCAACAGGTTGGAATGGCCCTGCTTCTGATCCGCCAAGGCGTTGGCAAACGCCGTACCCACTGGGCCATCCTTGGATCCGATCAGCAGATCGATATGTGCCACCTCGTTCCCTTCGCCGCATAGTGCTTCGCCGACAAACATGGACATAGCAGTTTCTCCTTCGCGAAAGATTTTCGATGCCTTCCCGAGCATTGGCAAGGACTATAACAGCGCCGTGCCACTGACTAAAGTAAAAAGGTAAGGGGCAAAAGGCAAAGAACTCAGGTAAAGATGTTGCAGGGCTACCGACGTGGATATTGGCTGCCATTTTAACCGGCGGCGCACAAGAGGCAGATTTGCCCGCAGCGGACTCGATTCTCCGCGGCGGAATAGAAGATTTGCGCAGCCTGGGACCGCTGGGCCAATGCGGGAGCGGTGCATGACTAGCCTCGTTGCCACCAGCGAGCAAAGAGGGGCAATGATTCAGGAGATGCCTCCCGTTGCTTTTCTTGGTACTGCCGGTATAGTTGCCCTGTTTTGGCCCTAGGAGGATCCGGCCGAGGTTTGGCGTCGCTCGCACGACGCGCAGAAGGTCGGTTCGGCAGGACAAGGACGTCTATTATGCTGCAGGTGCACAGTTCGTTACCCATCGGGCAAGAAGCTGATCGACTCGATTTTGCCCGTGAGATCGTCCGTGGCGAAGCGGCCGCTCTCGAGCAAGTCGCCGACCGACTAACCGATTCCTTCCTTCAAGCGATCAATCTCGTCTATCAGTGCGCGGGCCGCGTCGCGGTCACCGGCACTGGGAAATCGGCCGACGTCGGTCAAAAGATCGCCGGCACACTGAACTCAACCGGAACCAGAGCCTATGCACTCGACGCCACGCGAGCAATGCATGGCGACCTGGGAATGATCCATCCCAACGACGTTATCCTCGTACTATCTCACAGCGGAGAAAGCGAAGAGATCCTGCGTCTGCTTGGTCCTCTTCGTTCCCTGGCCTCAGCAATCATCGCTCTCACGAGCAACGGTCAGAGCACGCTAGCCCGCGAAGCCGACGTCGCGATCATCCTCGGTCCCATCGAGGAAGTGTGTCCCCTCGGTTTGGCACCCAGCACGAGTACGACCGCCATGATCGCCGTGGGCGATGCCCTAGCGTTCGTCCTCAGCCGGATGCGCGAATTCACGCGCGAGGATTTTGCTCGTTTCCATCCAGCCGGAAGCTTGGGGAGAAAGCTCATGAAGGTAGACGCCATCATGCGCCGCGGCGATGACCTGCGCATGGCCTCCGAGCAGGAATCCGTTCGCGAGGTCTTCGCCCGAGTGCAGCGGCGCGGCAGGCGCACAGGGGCCGTAATCTTGACAGATCCAGCCGGGCGTCTGACTGGACTCTTCACCGACAGCGATCTTGCACGCTTGTTCGAGCAGCGCCGCGACAGCGCCCTTGATCGTCCCATCAAGGAAGTCATGACCCCTAACCCGCACATGGTCCGGCAAGGCACGCGCGCGGTCGATGCCCTGGAGCTGTTGCGCCTCCACCGGATCAGCGAATTGCCCGTGGTCGATCCTGCCGACAAGCCGATGGGTCTGATCGACATCACGGACGTCATCGGGCTGCTACCCATGGAAGAATCGGACCGCTTGGGGCAGGTGGCCTGAGCCATTTTCGTATCTGCACTGGGGGTCGTGGAGAAGCTCATCGGTCACATATCCAGGCAAAACAGCGATGAGTACATCCTCTGTTCCTTTGCAACGCCGCTGCATGGCGATCGAGTTACTCATCGTGGACGTTGACGGCGTGCTGACACCAGGCGCAATCATTTATGCGGACAGCGGCGCGGAAGTGAAGCAGTTCCATGTCCGCGATGGTTCAGGCCTCAAGCTGTGGCAGCAGGCAGGCAAACAGGCGGCGATCATTACAGGCAGAAGCTCGCCCATTGTCGACCTCCGAGCCAGGGAACTTGGCATTGCTCCGGTGGTGCAAGGAGCCACGGACAAGTTGCAGGGCTTCCGCGAGGTCGTCAACCAGACCGGCCGTCATCCAGAGCAGATCTGCTACATCGGTGACGATCTACCCGATTTACCAGTCCTGCGAGCATGCGGACTGGCCGTCGCAGTCGCGGACGCCTGTCCGGAAGTGCTTGCAGAGGCGCACTACGTCGCGCGCGCTACCGGCGGCAATGGGGCGGTGCGGGAAGTGATCGAGGTTATCTTGCGCTGCCAGGACAGGTGGCAACCGATTGTGGAACGTTTTGGCGCAGCCAGACTGCCCGATCGTTGATTTTCGATTGCCGGGAGGTCAAAGACGGGAAAGACTTGGGCATGAGTCTTAAACCACAGAGAAAGAGGCCCTGAGCGTGTGGACCCCCAAACGCATATTGCTGCTGACACTCGGCTTTGGACTGTTTTCGGTTGCGTATCTCATTTACGCCCATTTCCTGGGCGGCATCGATGGACTGCCCCCGTTGCCGGACGATTTTCGGCCCATATTCATAGCGGACAACGAAGCCCCAGAGCCCCCACCGCTGCCTCAGAGCGAAACCAGCGCCGATCAAAAGCTGAGGCAGGCATTCGGCGACGATTGCAAGGAGCTCGGCTACAAAGTCAAGCTGGAGCTACAGAAGAAGGGCATGGTTCTCGCAGCGGGCGACTTCAAGATCCAACCAGACGGGAAGGTCCTGCTGGAACCGTTCAGCCTGGCGATATTCGGCAAACCCCGCGCAGACGGCAAGGACGTCGAGATTAACACCGTTCAGAGCCTGCACGCAATCCTCACTTTTGACAAACCCATCAGCAATATCACAGACATGAACAACCGCAAGATCGTGCGGGCGGAGCTGCGCGACGAGATTTACGTCATCAACAACCGGCGCACGCCTCAACGCGACGACGATCTCTCGCTTTTCACCCAGGGTCCCCTCTATTACCAAGAGTCTCTTCACCTGATTTGGACCGACAAGACCGTGCGTCTCATCGATCTGCAGAGCAAACCCAATCCCACGACGATCGACGGCACGCAAATGTACGTCTACCTCACGCCCGAGACAAAACCAGCCAAACCTGGGCAGCCGCTTCCGCAAAAGGCGGACAGGTCCGACTCTGCAAATGGGGTCGATCGCATCGAGCTGCGCCGCGACGTGAACATGAACCTCTGGGTGGACAAAAGCTCCGGCTTTCTGGCATCGGACAAAAAAGAGGATCCGCAAAAGCCCGCTGCCCAATCCAAGCCCAAGACAACCAAGGAGCCTGCCCAACCGGAAAAAGTAAAAGTCGTCATCTCAACACAGGGACCGTTCAGCTACGATTTGCACACGCATCACGCGACCTTTGACAAATCGAAGATTTCCGGCCCGCGCCAGAACGTGGTCACAGTCGATCGCATCAACGAAGCAGAAGGCAATATCGATCACCTGCAATGCGATCGACTGGAGCTGCAGTTTCGACCCAACAAAGAGCAAGGGCAGAAAGATCCAAAGGAGCAGCCCAATGCCGAGTCGGAAGGGCTCGACATCGAAAATGCGCGCGCTACCGGTCAGGAGGTTGTGCTGACTTCCGACGCGGAGGTCCTGGAAGCGCGTGGAGATGATTTTTTCTACGACAAAATCAAGAGCCTAAGCACCTTGCGCGGCACGCCCCGGATGTGGGCCCTGAAGGAAGGCAACGAGATCGAAGCGCCGGAGCTGCAGCTTCTCAATCTAAAGGGAAACCAGCAGGCGACGGCCTTGGGGACAGGCGTCATCCGCATGCTCGACAAGGCAACAGGCAAGCGCACGCTGGCCGCGCGCTGGGAACAGCGACTCGTCTATGCCAAGGACGGTGCGAACGACATGCTGACGCTGATCGGCAACGCCGCGTTTGTGGACACGGAACACCAGCAAGAACTTCGTGCCGATGTGCTCAAGGTCTGGCTGCAACCCGCCGACCCCGCCGATTCGTCCAGCAAAGATCAACAGGGGCGTAAGCCCCAGCATCTCGAAGCGACGGGCAATATCAAGTCGGTCGGACCGGACATGAACGTGCATAATGCGGAGCATCTGGTCGTCTGGTTCAAGGACGCGCCGCCCATCGCTCAAACTCAGGGAACTCCGTCGAGCAACGAGAGCCCATCTCAAACGCCGCCGGCGCAACCACCCTTGGGCCAGCCGCGCACTGGAGCGTCAACCAAGAAAGCGGATGGTAGCTCGCCGACAAAGGATGCTTCCTCGGCTCCAACAGAGCCGGCAAAGCCCAAGCAGCCAATCGATCTTACCGCACGTAGCATCGATGCGCATGTGCTGCGCTCGGGAGCCAAGAACGATCTGGACAAACTCTGGTGCCAGGGCCGAGTCCATGTCCACCAGGATCCGGCCACTCCAGAAGAGAAAGGAGTGGATATCCGCGGAGAGACCCTTGAACTGACCCACGAGGTCGATGGCAACATCCTGGCGGTCACCGGCGACCATGCCCAGGTGCAAATGGACAAGATCTTCATCCTGGGTCCGGAAGTGCACATCGATCAGACGTCGAACAAGGTGTGGGTGAATGGCATGGGCATCATGAAGATGCCGAGCAACGCAAACTTCGACGGCACCAAGAGCGCGCAAACTGCAGAGCTGACCGTCAACTGGGAAAAGAAAATGGATTTCGACGGCCTGAACGCTCAGTACTTCGGCAATATTCGTGCGGAGCAAAACGAAGGCCACCTGGCGTGCCAGAATATGCAGGTCGTACTGGATCACATGGTTTCTCTCCGCGAAGGAAACAAGAAAGCTGCGCCAGCCAAAGTGGAGAAACTGTTGTGCGATCGAGATGTGTGGGTCGAAGATGCCACCATGGTAGATGGGAAGATCAGCTCCTACAAACGCATGGACTGTCGTGAACTCGCGGTCGACAACGATCCGAATACCGAAGAGAGCCAGGCACAGGTGGCTGGGCCGGGGAAGGTACGCATATTTCAGTTGGGGCAAAAGGATAACGATTTGTCCCCTTCACCCAATCGGTCCGCGGCGCCGACTAAGGACCAGCGAGCGCCGACCCAGGGCCAGCGCAAGGGAGGGCCCCAACCCCAAGGCGGTCCCAAAAGCGACGAACAGCACAAGCTGACTCACGTGAGCTTTCAGTCAAGAATGACCGCCAACAACAAGCGCGGCATGGCCACGTTTTATGATCGGGTCATCGTCATCGATGTTCCAACTGAAGATCCCGATCTGAAGATTGATGAAGATCGCCCGCCCAAAGAAAGCATGTTTATCAGCTGTGAACGGCTGGAGGTCCTCAACCACAAACTTCCAGACGGCACCAGCAAGCGAGAAATGAGGGCCTACAACAAAGTAGTTATTGAGGAAGAGAAGTATTCCGGACGCGCAGACATCGTCAAGTACGATGAGAGCAAGCAACAGATAATCCTGGAAGGAGTGAAAGGAAACTTCGCGGAACTCTACAAGCAAGACGTGCGCGGACAAGAGGGCAGCCACATCATCGGCAAGAAAATCACCTACTACCGCGACACCGGACTCTATAAAGTCGACGACGCTCAGTCGCTCTCAAACACGAGGTGAAAAACGCCTGCGCCAAGACCGTTCAGGGTTTCTCCTTCTCGTCGGCATCTTCCACTTTGCAAGGCTGCACGCGGACCGCAATGATAAGACGTTCGTCATTCATGGTTTGATAGCGTGTCATAATGGGAAAAAACTTGCCGCAGCAAGTGGTGTACACGACGTTTCCCTGATGCGGTGCCTTGACCGTGAGGCCAACACGGTTCTTCTCGTTGGGCCCATGGCGCACCAGGATCGTGGCCACTTCGTCATCGACCAGCTGAAACTTCTCCTTTTCGCCGATTTTGAGGGACTGGCGAGTAATCTTCTCCAAGCGAAACCCAGTCAAGCCCGGTTCGGCCTTCTGGACCTCCTTGGCAATGCACTCGAGTTGCTTATCGACCGATTTGTTTTTATCGGTCGCAAGAATAACCACGACCGTGACCTTTACCTGCGCGTCCTCCGCGCGGCCGGGCGACGCCATCCCAAGGAAAACGAAACCGGCAACCGCTGTGAGGTAGCTAGCTGCCAAACTCTTCGAGCTAATTCGTGCCATGGGAATAACCTGCAACGACGCGTTTAAAAGGACACTCGCTGGAACAATCCCGCTACTTTTACCGAGAGCGCCGCGGCCGCTTGTTGCGAGGCGCCACGATCATCGGGGGCGTCGAGTCAGCTCCCCCTTTTTGAAGCTCTGGAACCATGCCGTCCGTATCAGGCTGCACATTTTGCAGTTCGACATCACCCGGGGCAACAAACTCGATAGGCCCGTGCACGGGCGGTTCGCCGACTACCAGCGAGATCCGATCAGCGGCTTGCACGCTGACAATTTCCACGTCCTCGTCTGACGTCACGGCGAAGGGCTCCACAACCTTAGGCATATTGATCGACGGATACTTGTGCAAAAGGCTTGCGAGTACGAAGAGCAAGACAGCCGCAGCCACCGAGGCAACGCCCGCCAGATTCATGACGAATGGGCGCCGCCAGAGTGGCAGTTTTGGGGGACCAAAGAGATCACATTGAACCTGGTCGAGCACGCGCGACCATTGGGTCGGCTTTGGCTCAGGCGCACGCGTTGCCGCCCACAGCCTGGCAATCTCCCGGTGTGATTGCAAATCCCTGGCGGTTCGCGGATGCCGGGCCAACCAGCTTTCAATCGCGCGGCGGGCGGGCGGATCGAGATGCCCGTCAAGGTAGGCAGCCAACCGCTCCGGCGAGGGTATTCTGCCTGCGTCCTCTTCTTCTTTTCTCATAGCTTGATTCGTTCGGCCAAATATACTCGCAGTTTCTGGCGAGCATAATAAAGGCGGCTCATGACAGTACCAATAGAGATTCCAAGAACCTCCGCAACGTCCCTATAACTCAATTCCGCGTCGGCATGGAGCACGAATGTGTGGCGCTGGGCCTCGGGGAGCGTTGCCAGCGCCTCATCTAGTAGCCGACGGAGATCAGCACGTTCCAGACCGAGACCGGGGTCGTCTATGGCAAGCGGCTGAATTCGGTCCCTGTCGCCAGCCTGAGGCGCGTCGAGACTCTTCATCTCCCGCCGACTGCGTTGTCGACCAAGGTCCAGTGCGGCATTGCTGATTACCCGCAGGAGCCAGGTCTTGAATGTGCTGCGTCCCTGAAAGCCGTCTAGATGAGTTAGGGCCTTTACGAAGCCTTCTTGTACCGCGTCCAGCGCGTCTGCCTCATTCCCCAGTAACCGGTGGGCCACCCGGAATGCAAGCAACCGGTAGCGGCCAAACAACTCTTCCAGCGCCTCGCGTTCTCCGTTCCCTAAACGTGCGAGCAGGCATTCATCGCTTGGCGCTGGCAGACACGGTATGTGAACAACGGCCATAACGCAGCAGTGGCTCCCAAGGACAGACGGTGCGCGCAAGACGATTATTCAAGAACGATTGTATCGACTCAGGCAAGTGCCTGCACGACAAAATGAAATGCCTGCCATGCCCGACGAAAGGTTTGCATTACTCGCTGGCTAGCGGCAGGGGGCGTAGAGTGTCATTCCCTGGTAATCGCGTACAAATCCAATCGATTCCAGCAGCTTCCCGCCCTCGGTAAGCGTGACGGGTCGATCGTTCCAAGCCTCGACCGTTAGCTTGCGACGATTGGCGAGCCCCCGGTCCCCGGCCAGCACGCCAGGTAGAAGGGCCACCGCATCTGCAACATCGGCTGTTGACGTGCCGGGCAGGGTGCTTAACTTCCTCCCGTGCTGTTCGACCAGGAGCACGGGCCGACCGGCGCGCATGACCAGCCAATTCCCAAGACGTCTCAGGAACGGCTTTTGTTCGCCTTCAAGCGGCGGCATGTCAAACGGTGCGCCTGAACCAAAGAGATTTGCCGGATCCAAACTGTGCAGCAACACTCCGACGGCTGGGACAGGGGCTGCCAAACTGAGCTCCCGCAGCAGCATGGCTGCCTCGGGTAGAGCAAATTGCGCTCCAGAAAGCCCCTTAATGAAGTAGCCACGGCGAACCTCCCCGGTCAGTTCCATCTTGTTAAGCACTTCATATAGTACGCGCCAGGGTAGCATCCAGGGATCGAGCGTCGCCAGTTCCCGGGCCACGACGCCGTAGCGTCTCAGTAAAGCCCTTGCCAGGTAGACTGCCTGCTCTTCGACGCGAACGGGCCTTCCGGGCAAGAGAGACCATCGACCATCCGAGCGGTCGACGCCGCGTCGGGGAAAGGCGGCTGAGCCGACACGAGGAATATGGCCATTGCGCAATTTATCGACCGAAGTTCGCGCGACACCCTCCCCTTTCCTGATGACATCAAATCGATCGTTGGTCGCGATGCCGCTTCGCAGCAGCTTCCATAAAACTCCGCGCACCGTGCTGGGAGATTGCCTGGTCTCCTGAGCAAGGTCGGTGAGAAAGAGGGCCCCTCGTTGCCGCAAACAATCAAGAACACGCCTCGATTCCGCATCCTTCGACATAATGGATTCAGGTTCGTTTCGGGGTGCGAATGCAGCGGAGGCGCCGCGCTGCCAAAAGGCCAGGAGCTCCGCGCCTCTGTCCGTTTCGCTCTGGCAAGCCCAGATCCATTCACCTTCCGAGATGCATGCGTCAAGCCAGCCCGCCTGGTAGCCAATCAGGCGACTGGGAAGAACCGTTTTCTCCCACAGCTCGGCCGGCAGCGGTAGCCCCTCGAAACCTTGCAGGATTTCCGACAGTCCGTCAGGACCCTGCAAACGCGCGTGCGGATGCAGATGTTGCCAGCGTAGCACGAAGTCGAGGAACTGCTGGGGCGACAAGGTGACGGCATCGCCCCGCAGCAGCGCGAAGCTTCGCCGCCGCACTTGTTCCAGATTTGCCGACACGGACCAGTGCGTGGCGGCATTATCCCCTTCGGCCGGCACGACAACAAGAGTGCCGGCCCTCGCCCATTCTTCCAATTTCAGCTTGGCCCAGCTACCCTCAAAGGGGTAACGATCAAGCAAGTCGTCCAGGCCGACCAATGCGTGAGTCTGCAAGAAGCGGCCCAGAATCCGTTCGGCCGCCAACTCCGCTTGGTTTGGATCGCCGGCTTCCGTCCCGAACGCTTGCCGATACAATTGTTCCTCTTCCGTCAAGATCCACCGCTTTGGCTCCCGGCAAGCTGCCAACGTGATTTGCATGACCCGGCCGTCGTTCTCCAGTTCCTTGAGGAAGGCCCCCACTGGATCTTCAACTTCCGTTGGCGCGAGATCGCCGAGTCGGCGCAGCCACTCTGCAGCCTCGCTCACCGTGCGCGGCGGTTGCCCAAGCCCGCGCAAGCGCCGCTCGACCTGGTGAATCGCCCTGGGATCCAGAAGAGGGGAAGAACCATTCGGCGCGACCAATTGCTGCAAAAACTGCGAATCGATTGCAGCCGGGCCGTTGCCTTGTGCCTCAATGTCGTCGTACTGGTACATGTACGCGGCCGTGAAGGCAAAGAGCAATTCCGACGCAAAGGGGCATGCTCTTTCGGAACGTCGAGTGACCACCTTGACATTCCCCTGGCGCACGTCTTCCAGCAGCTCGCGGAGGCGAGTCAACTCAAGGTGATCGTGCAGGCATTCTCGAAACGTTTCGACCACGATGGGAAAGTCGGCTTGGCGGCGTGCGACTTGCAGCAAATCTCGACCGCGTATGCGCTGAAGCCATAGAGGAGCGCGTTTGCCCGGACGAGTGCGCGGCAGCAACAATGCCCGGGCCGCATTCTGCCGGAAACGCAGCGCGAAGAGAGCGCTCTCTGCCAATTCTTCCAGTACCAGCTCTTCAACGTTTTCAGGCGTCAGGCCTTGCAAAAGGTCGAGCAGCGGTTCATCCATGTCGGCGAGACGAATGAGAACTCCCTGATCGTGATGCACGCACTGCGGGACATAACCGAGTTGTCGGCGCAGCAGATTCTCCAGGGCCAGTCGGAGAGCGAAGTGGAAACGGCTTCCGAGGGGGCTCAGAATCGCGATTTGCCAGTCGCCAAGTTGATCCCGCGAGGCTTCAATGAGGACGGTTCGGTCGGTAGGGAGAGTGCCCACCACATCAACCTGTCGGCGCACGTAAGTCTGAAGATTGCGCGCCGCGGCGGCATCGAGAAAGAAATTACGCTGTAGCCACTCCTGACAATCCGGATCATGGACGCGAATTGCCAGTTCCCGCGAGAACTTTCCGATTGCCAGGCCAAGGTCAAAGCTCCGACCTGTCTTCTCGCCGCGCCAGAACGGAGCTTGCGCCGCTGAGCTGGAACTGGGACCCACGATGACCCGATCCGCTTCGATCCGTTCCAGGCGCCATGCAGTTGTGCCCAGCAAAAACGTGTCGCCCACGCGCCGCTCGTAGATGAACTCCTCGTCCAACTCCCCAACCCGCAAGCCGTCGCTGGTGTAGGCGGCATACTGACCGGTATCGGGAATGGCACCGCCATTGACCAGGGCAAGCTGCCTGCTGCCAGGCAGCGCCAGCAATCGATTGTGGATGCGATCCCAGCTCACGCGCGCCTGAAGTGCGGCCAAGGCTGCCCCGCTGCCTTGACCAAGCTGATAACGACCGCTCACCATCTCCAGCACAGCCTCGAAGACCTGTGGTGAAAGGTCTCGATAGGGATAAGCGCGCCGGACCAGCGTGAGCAAGTCGGTCACCTTGCAGTCATCCATGGCTGCCATGGCGACTACTTGCTGGGCCAGTACATCGAGACAATTGGCCGGAACGCGAATCTCCTCTACGCGGCCTGCGGCCATCTCTCGGGCCAACACTGCTTGCTCCAACAGGTCTGCTGGCGTCTTTGGAATCAAACGGCCCTTGCTCTGCTGACCTACCAGGTGACCTGCTCTGCCCACCCGCTGTAAACCGCGCGCCACGCTGCCGGGGGATTCCACCTGGCAAACCAGGTCCACTGCTCCCATGTCGATGCCTAGTTCGAGCGAGGCAGTCGCCACGACAGCCGGCAAGCGACCGTCTTTCAAAGATTGCTCCGTTTCGCGTCGTACTTCGAGCGCCACGCTGCCGTGATGGGCGCGTGCGACCTCGTCGACTTCATTCAAGCTTGCCGTGATCCGTTCGACGGTTCGCCGATTGTTTGCGAACACAATCGTGGAACGGTGTTGGCTCACCTCCCTAGCGAGCAGCCGATAGATCGACGGCCAAACCGACTTCTCGGGCTGCGGACCGAAATTCTCGACCGGACAGACGACGCGCAAATCGAGATTTTTGCGCTGGCCAGCATCGACAATCGTAACCGGCCGCGGAACGAGGCGGTTTTCCCTGGTAAACTCGCAACCGCCCAGGTAGCGGGCCACTTCCTCCAGGGGCCTCTGCGTGGCGGACAGCCCAATGCGCACGAAATCACGAGCATGGAGAGCCCCGAGACGCTCCAGCAACAAGGCGAGAAAGACGCCCCGTTTGTTGCCGCACAGAGCATGGATTTCATCGACGATGCAATGCGTGATATTCCGCAGAACGTCGCGGGCCTGTGAAGTCAGGAGCAGATGCAGCGATTCCGGGGTGGTGATGAGCAGATGAGGCGGCCGTCGCTGCAGACGACGGCGCTCGGCAGCGGGAGTATCACCTGTGCGCACGGCAACTTCGAGAGTAGGCAACGGCTGACCCATGCGCAGCGCAGTTTCCGCCACTTGGATCAATGGCACTTGCAGATTTCGGTGAATGTCGTTGTTGAGCGCCTTTAACGGCGAGATGTAGAGCACACCGACCCCGTTGGAATCGGGAGCCTGTCGCCACAGGCGATCGAGGCAGACCAGGAACGCGGCAAGGGTCTTACCCGAGCCGGTTGGGGCCTGAATGAGCGTGTGTTCGCCGGCCAGGATGGCAGGCCAGCCCTGCACCTGGGCTGGTGTCGGCTCGCCAAGCGTCTTTCGGAACCACTCCTGGACCGGCGGTAAGAACGGCCGCAAGGGATCGCGGGATTTCATGGCAGAACCTGAACTGTCAATTGCAGGGACAACTGCTCAGATCTCAGTTCGGGAAGCTTCTCCCCGCAGAAGGGCGCGACCAGCTGGTGTAAACATGCTGGCCAACGCAAAAGCGCTGTAGCATAGCAGCATGCCGTCCACCGGCAAGCGCGGGCCGCTCAGGGACTCCGCATGACTGAGGATGTACGGCAAGGGAATCCACATCAGCACGAGCGAAGAAGGCAATGTCTCGTGCCGCCACCCGTAGGTCCAGCGCCACCCCAGCACGCCCAGAATGAGAACGCCAAGCAGCGCTCCATAGAAGATCGCTTGATAGGAGCCAGCCAGCCAATCGGGCATATCGCCGAGCCGCGATTCATCCGTTCGCCAGAGGAGACGATCCTTCAGCCACTGCCCGCCAAAGAAGAATGCGACGCCAGCCTCGAGACGGTGCCGGAACGCGCCCGCAGGATCTCTCTGTACTTGCCTGACAACCTCTTCGGCAAGCCGATCGTAGCGTTCCTTCTGGCTGAGTTGGGCAAGACTTTCGCTTAGCTCCTTTGGCTCCTCACCGCGTGCCTCGGCAAGCGTTGCGATCACGGTTTTCTCATCCTGGGGTCCGCCGTCCGATAGGGAATTGTTTCCCATCCAAAGATGCAGAAACGTGGTGTCCGCTATCGGGACAACCTGGTGAAATCTCTGATAGTTCCTGAATGACCAGGGTGCCAGGCCGCTGGCTAGGCCAAGGACGGCCAGCAATGCATGAAGCCAGCCCCGCCGGATCGATCTGCTGCACAAGGCGAGGCATAGCGCGCTGACGACGGCAAAGGGCAGCAGTGCCGCTCGCACAAGGGCAAGTGCTGCCAGGCAAAGACCAAAGAGATAACTGGAGAATGGAGCCCCGGAATTGCTCGCCCGGCCACCCAGGAAGACAGAAACCGACACTAGAAATGCGGCCAGAACACCGTCGCCGATTTCAGCGGTATTCACAATCCAGAACGGGTGGAACGCACAGAGAAGACCAGCCAGAGCTGCAACGAGCAAGCTCCGGAACGCGCGGCGGCAAAACAGGAAGTAAAAGCCTGCGGTCAACGCACCAAGCCCGCACTGGATCCAGCGCATTGTTCGATCGATTGGGGAAAGATCGATGGGGGCAAGTTCCAGAAGTGCAAGCAGCGCCGCATATCCTGGGGCCAAATGAGCTGTAGGTTCCTCGGTGTTCGCCAATGGCGCCAAGCCGCCGAACCAACGATGCTCCTTAAGGTTATGAACGAGAGAGTCGAGTTCGGTCGGCGGGGTGTGTCCACGCATTTCGGTGTCGGCCGGCAGGTCGGATAGCACAGGCGACGGCTCCTGCACGAGGAGAGGTCCAGGCAGCTGGCCATTATCAGCGCACGTGTGCAAGTACCAGGCGCGTGTGCCGGCAGCAACGGCTAACACCATGAGGAGAGCGAGTAAATCCCTTGTGCCGAATCGGCCCGTTTCAAGCATGACAAACTCCGCCGGGGTTCTAGACGTTCATTCCCTAGGGCTGGCATTCGCAGAGAGAAGCGACATCCGGTCATTTGTACAGTTCATGATAACCAGTTCCCAAACGCCTCGCCAGCTGGGTGGAAACGGCGGGAGGCAGCAACCTGCCTTGCAACTCCATAACAGGACCGATAGCTTAATTACCAGTTTGCCCGGACACCGGAACTTGCAAGTTGTAATAAGGGGAGAATTCATGGCACGCCGGATTCTAAACCGCAAGGACATGCGAGCTGATTTTGATGCCGCCGAACGACAGAAGCAGGACGATGAAGAAGAAGTCGTTGATGAGGAAGAAGAAGAGGATGAAGACGAGGAGGCAGAAGAAGCCGAGGAAGGTGGCGAGGAAGTCGATGAAGAGGACGGTGGGGAGGAGGAAGTCCGGCCAGTCAAGAAGCGCAAGGCTCCAGCAAAAGAGCCCAAGCCCAAAGCCAAGCCCCGCTCGCGCGCGGCCAAGGTAACGCGTATGAAGGTGGTATGGGGAGTATTCAACAACTCGAACCAGCGCGTCGCGGTTTACGAGTATCCAAAGCGCAAAGAGGCCGATGACCATGCCGCCCGGCTGACGGCGGACAAGAAGAGCACCCATTTTGTGCAGCCGGTGAAAGAGCCAATCGAGGAAAAGAAAGAATCCTAGAAACCAATCTCTGTCTTTTCGGAGCCCGGTGGACAGGTGAAGGCCCAGTGACTCCACTTGCCCAGCGGGCTCCAGGTACTCTTAGAAATTGCCGCCCTGCACCACGGCCTTCTCACGCAACATATTTTCGATCTGCCGGACTTTGTAACCGACAAACAGCACATTCGGCAGATCGAAATGGTGAGTCGTAGCGCCGGAAGTGTTGACGATCAAATCTCCCGATCCCAGACCCAAGATCCAGTGCCGGAATAAATCATTGCGCTGCTTCTGGATGACCATGCCAGCAGTGTCATAGGCAGCTTCGCCGCCGCCGATCTCCTGGCGGACGCGCAACTGGCCCGGTGTGAAGACCATGTAGATCTGCGAATCGAAAAGCGCGATCGTCAGGAACCAAATCGCGAGAAGAGACGAGGAGATTACAAAATAGCCGGCGGTGTTGATATGGATGTGCAGCCTGCCGAGGGCATCCAGGATAGGCGCCCACCAGTCTGCAAGTGCGAAAATGATCGACATCAAAACAATCGTGACCAGCACCACCACGGACCACAGGCCGCGCAATGGCACGTTGGTGATCACGATTACGAGCAGCAGGACAATGGTAAAGAAAACGCCATAGCTCTTGTTCCTTGCAATGTGCAAGTGTGGATCGTTTAGCTCTTTGGATGAAGGGGACAGGAGAATGCTGCGCCCTTCGAACTTCTCATCCTGATTATCGTTATCCAGGCCGCTACCGCTTGAGTTGTGAAGGGCTTTGGTCTTTTCAGGAACCAGTGCCAGCAGTGAGCCGTCGGCCCACGATAGAAAACCCAGGAGAAGGCCGATCGCCCAGACCGGCCACCAGTAGAACAGATTGGAATGGCTCACGATCCGAATCTCATTCGATGCACGAGGGGTTGCGGGAGCAGGAACCTGCGGTGGATGAGTTGACATCAATAATTCTCGCTCGGGCTCGATGGCCAAGGTTCGAACGCGGCCACACCGACCCTGAGAGCGTGTTGAAAAAGGGGTCTGACCCCTTGAGTTCTGCAGAGCCTGGTGGCTCAGAATTGGGCGGACTGCCTTGATTCTCCAGGGGGTCAGACCCCTTTTTCAACACGCTCTGACGGGCCGCACTTGTTCATTCGTACTCAGAGAGCACTCATTTGAATGGGGGAAGGTCGCCAATATTCCCCAATCGCACACAAGCTATTGATGCCGAATGAGAATGTCAAGCCGGCAGGCGCCGAAATCACTTCCTCGACATGACATTACGTCACGGCCGGTCGCCGGGCGGCTTTGTCGGCTGCGATAGTCGCGGCGGCTGCGGCACCGCGGGAACAGCCGGCGATTGTGGGGGTTGCGGCACCTGGATCTGAATTGCTCCATTCTCGACCCGGACCGGAAACCAGCCGATTTTGATACGAGGGCAGTCGGCCCATGCTCCATCGCTCAGTCGAAACCTCCAGGCATGCCACGGGCAGGTCACGATCCCGTTTTCCACGTAGCCGCTGCTGAGAGATGCCCCCATGTGGGGACAAACGTCGTCAATTGCGAAGAATTGGTCGCCCTGCCGGAACACCGCAATGAGCTTGCCGCCAATCGTAACAGTTTTGCCTTCCTGCTCGGGCACCTCGTCGACACGGCACACGGTCTGGAACTCCGCCATACCCGATCTCTCGGCCAATATCTGCCCGGACCCACGACACTTCGAATATCATGATTTTAGCTGATTGTCGGCCCACGTGCAGTCGGAAGCCAGGCGCAGCAGTTTCCTTTGGGGAAATAGCATGTTGGAAGTGGAAATAAAGTTTCGCGTCGCCGATTTTGCGGATCTCGAAACCCGGCTGATCGAGCGTGGCGCGCACTTTTCAAGGTCTAGTGAAGAGATCGACCAGTACTTCAACGCACCAGATCGCGATTTCGCGAGAACTGACGAGGCTCTCCGCCTCCGCCGCATTGGCTCGGAGAATTTTGTAACCTACAAGGGCCCCAAACTCGACGCCCTCAGCAAGACGCGCACGGAGATCGAGGTTCCCTTGCAGCGAGGGCAGCCCAGCGCAGATGCCTTCACGGCTCTTTTAGGGCAGCTTGGCTACCGTCCCGTCCGCGAGGTTAGCAAACTGCGTCGCATTTACGAACTGGAAGAGGATGGATTCGTGATCGAAGTCTGTCTCGACGAGATCCAGTCGCTTGGAAAATTTGCCGAACTGGAAATCGTGGCACCCGAAGACCAGCTGGAAATAGCGCGCAGCCTGCTTCTGAGAATTGCGAGGGATCTCGGGCTGGCGCAATCGGAACGGAGATCCTACCTTGAGCTTCTACTGGCCGCTCAAGGAGACAAACAGGCATGAGCGCCCCCGTCACCACAATCGAAGACGTACGCGCCGCAGTCGCTCAAGCACGCAAGGCAAATCTGTCCATTGGCTTCGTGCCCACCATGGGCGCGCTTCATGATGGCCACGCTAGTTTGATTCGAGCCGCCCGCTTTGAGACCGGGTTTGTCGTCGTTTCGATTTTCGTAAACCCAACGCAATTCGTTGCGGGGGAGGATTTCGAGCGTTATCCGCGACCTATGCAGCAAGACATGGAAACATGCACGCACGAGAGAGTGGACCTGGTATTCGCGCCGTCAACCGAAATGATGTATCCGCACGCCTCACGCACTTATGTCGAAGTGAGCCAGATTGGAGACGCTTTATGCGGCCCTTCCCGTCCGGGCCATTTTCGCGGCGTGGCGACCGTGGTCCTGAAATTGTTCGAAATCGTACGACCTGATGTCGCGTATTTCGGACAGAAAGACTATCAACAAGCCCGCGTTATTCAGCAAATGATTGCCGATCTTAATGTCCCGGTAAGGATGCGCATTTGTCCCATCGTGCGCGACAGCGATGGCTTGGCGCTCAGTTCGCGCAACAAATACCTCGATCGAGAACAGCGCGCTCAAGCCAGCGTCCTCTGGCAAGCACTCCAGGATGCGCGGGACCTTGTGAGCAAAGGGCAGCGCGACCCGGGCACCCTGCAACGTGCGCTGGCGGCAAGGATCTCGTCAACTCCCGGTGCTGTGCTCGATTACGCCGCCGTGGTGGACGCCGATTCCTTGCGGCCGATACAGACGTGGCAAAACGACGTCCTATTGGCCGTGGCGGCCAAATTCGGCTCGACCCGGCTAATAGACAATATCCTGATCGCGTCCACTGATTAGCGCGGTGTCGTCAGATTACCACGGAGCCATCGTGCGGTCCAGCTTCGGCTTCCGCGATTCCGCGCCTGGTTTCCAGCGGATCGCGGTGATAACGCCAGAATCGGAGCGGCTCGCTGTCGAAAGTATCGCAAATCCACCAAGCCAGTTGATTCTCTTTCCCGAATGGAATTAGCGCCAGCCCCTGGATCGCGTCCAGACAAAAAACATCGAGTTCGTGAAGTTCTTCGAGCAGACTTTGGAAGTGATCCTCTGCCTTCCTGGCTGCCTCTGCTTCGTCTTTCCGAGCGACGAGCGCTGCCCGGCTCGGCTTACCAAGGCGCTCTGTGATCCGCTGTGCCATTAGATCGTGCTGTTGTGCTTCCAGCCGGCAATCTCTCAAGGAACGCATGATCGAAACGATATAAGGAACCACGGCGCGAGCCTCTTCGTAACTCCAGATGCGAATCGTCCGCTTCCGCCGTTTGGCTCCCTTGCGATTACGCTTCACCTTGATGTCCTCCCCCAGGTTCTTCTGCATTTATTCCGCCAGTATGGAACGGCCACAACTCTTCAATGTTGCGGCATCCTCCGCTAGTATGATTATAGGGACGCGGAGGCCACGATACAGTCGTTGGCAGTGAAAGAATCGGCACGACCTGAAGACCATGAATACCGGCAGCTACGCGAGCTACAGGCGCCGTCGGCAAAACACTGAAATAGAGCAGATTGCGCTCAATTGCCGGAAATGGCCATTCGCATACTTTGCGCATCACCGAGGCATTGCGTGCACGTCACTTCCCAAGCAAGCTTGAAGCCCAGGGCTATGCCGCGCCGATGTATCTGGGAGGCGTCGGGCGTCTCCATCATTCCGAGGGCTGTTCCATGGCAACGGTCTCTAGGGACTCGGCAGGCGCGTTAACGCTGTTTGCGGGACTCTGTTACAACGCCATTTGCAGCGTCGGCGATGTATTCATTTTCGCTGGGCGCACGACTGCATGGATCGCACGCAAACGTCCTAGCCCTGGCACCCTCTTCCCGAATTTCTACTATGTCGGCGTACGTAGCGTTCCCGTGGTGGCGATCACGGGAACGTTTATCGGCATGGTGTTGGCCGTTCAGTCTTACAGCCAGTTTGACCAGCTAGGCTTCGCCACCCGCCTTGGAGCAATCATCAATCTTTCGATTATCCGCGAACTGGGGCCGGTCCTGGCAGCGACCATGCTTGCCGGTAGAGTGGGCAGCGCCATGGCCGCTGAGATCGCCACGATGCGTGTGACCGAGCAGATCGACGCCTTGTCTTGCCTGGGCGTCAACCCACTTCATTATCTGGTGGCGCCGCGCTTACTGGCCTGCGTTCTCCTCATCCCCTTGCTTACGATCCTGGCCAACTTCATGGGCGTCATGGGCGGTGCATTGATCTGCACGCGTGTGTATCACATCGATGCCCATCATTACTGGTCTCATTCGCACGGGTTTATCGGTATGTGGGACCTGGTGACAGGACTCATCAAACCGACATTCTTCGGGGCCGCGATCGCCATTATCAGCTGTCATCGTGGTTTCCATAGCGATGCCGGAGCGGAAGGAGTCGGGCGGGCCGCGACAGAAGCCTTCGTGATGTCTTTCATCACCATCCTGGTGCTCGATTTCTTCCTGGCGATGTTTCTGAATAACCTGTACACGACCATTTGGCCTACGGCAGGGATCCGGTTGATGTGAACTTGAGCCTGGCAAGCGATGAATACCGATAGCCAACGACCTGAACTACAACCAACCAGCCCACTGCAAGCCCCGGACCGCGCGGCGCTCATTGAGCTGCGGCAAGTGTCCGTGCAGTTCGGCCCACAACGAGTCCTTCAGGAAATCACGCTTCAGGTGCGGCGTGGGCAAACGTTGGTGGTCATCGGTGAGAGCGGTTGCGGCAAGACTGTCCTGCTCAAGCTGATCATCGGCCTGCTTCGTCCTAACCTGGGCATGGTATTGTTCGACGGTCAGTCGATGACCGATCTGAGTGATCGCGACTTGACTCGGCAACGATTGCGTTTTGGATTTCTTTTTCAGGGAGCAGCGCTGTTCGACAGCCTGACGGTATTTGAGAATGTCGCGTTCGGCCTGAGGGTGCAGAGACGGTTCAACAATCGCGAAATCAATGAAAAAGTGCGCCAAAGATTGCAAGAAGTCGGCTTGCCGAGGGAAATTGAATCTAAGAAACCTGCTGAGCTGTCGGGGGGCATGAAGAAGCGCGTCGGGTTGGCCCGTGCCCTGGCGATCGACCCTGAGGTCATGCTGTACGATGAACCAACCACCGGCCTTGATCCGATCATGAGCGACGTGATCAACCAGCTCATTTTGCAAACACGAATGCGCCACCCGGTCACCAGCGTTGTCGTGACACATGACATGAAAACCGTGCAAAAAGTGGCCGAGCGCGTGATCATGCTATACCCGCTATCGAGGCTCAAGCCAGGCGAGAACCAGATCCTCTTTGACGGCCCGCCTGCTGAGATACTCCACTGCCCAGACCAGCGTGTACGCCAATTCGTCGAAGGGGTGGCCCAGGAGCGTCTCGACGAGCTGGCTCGCATTGGAACATGAGGACACCGTCCATGAACGAACAGAACATGCGCTTCCGCGTCGGCGTCTTTGCCCTGGCCGCGCTCATCTTGTTTGCCATCCTGATCATCCTTTTCGGCGGCGTACCCACCCTCTTCAAGGCCGAGGATCGCTACAGCATTATCTTCGATCACGCGACGGGTGTTGCCCCCGGCACGCCCGTGCGCCGGTCAGGTGTGCGTATCGGCAGTGTGGAAAAAGTCGAACTCGATGACGCCACCGGTAAGGTGCGTGTCACCATTGCCATTGATCGGCCCCGCCACCTCTATGAAGACGATCAGCCGATTCTCGTGCACGGCGCCCTGAGCGGCGATACGACGATCGACTTCGTTCAGATCCCAAAGAAGAAGTCAGCGGAGCCCGCGGGGCAGCAATCGAGGCGCAATCCTTCCGAGATTCAACAAGTTGCGTTTCAGGAGGCCCAGCCCGCTCCTATCCAAGGGGCACAACCCCAAGCGCCAGGCGGTCGGGTCCCCGTGAAGCCCGGCACGGAATTCAAGGGTACAACGCAGGCCGATGTGGCCGCCATGCTCCAGGATGTCTCCAAGCTGACCGGTCCCGCTCAGGACGCCTTCCTCGAAATGCGCAAAACCCTCGATAGCTATCAGAAGCTCACCGGCATCATGGAGGAAACTCTTCGCGAATATCGAGACCTGGCAAAAACAACCCGCGAAACGCTTCCCGAAATCCGCCGAACCAACGACGAGATCCAGGTCGCCGCGCGCAACTGGGGGAGGTTCGGCGAGCGCATCGACATCCTGGTGCAAACCAACCAGGACAAACTCATCAAGACGCTGGATAACATGAGCGACACCCTGGTCCGCATCGGCTCCATTTTCAACGATGAGAACCAACGCAATTTGAACACAACGCTGAAGAACGTCAGCGCCGGCAGCAAAAACCTGGAGAGCATCACTCAGAACACGGATGAGCTTCTCAAGGAAAGCCGGGTGACCATGCGGCGCATCAATGATTCGGTAACCCAGGCCGATCAGGCATTCCAAAACCTCGAAAAAGCCACGAAACCCATGGCGGAGCACACGAACGCCATCATGAAAAACCTCGACGAGAGCACCGGCAAGCTGAACATGGTCATGCAGGACGTGCTCGGGCTATTGCGAGTGTTGAACCAAGGGGATGGCTCCTTCCAGCGCTTCCTTACGGATCCCGCGCTGTACAACAATCTCAATGCGGCCTCGTGCATGCTGGCAAACCTGTTCCCACGCATGGACACGATTTTGAAAGACTTCGAAGTGTTTGCCGACAAGCTCGCCAGGCATCCCGAATCACTGGGCGTTCGAGGAGCCATCAGCCCAAGCAGCGGCTTGAAGGAATCCCCTACCAAGAGCTCTTATACGCCGCATTTCTCGGGTGACCAGCACTGAGAGCGCTGGCGGCTGGATCCGGTCCCAGAGCGTCGCGGATAGACCGCGTTCGACCAGAGGATGACGCTCCGGGCTTTGCTGTCCCCATGCCAAACTTGACAATTCCCACCAGTTGGACTTGTCGCTAGTCCCATCTTGGCAACAATGGTCCAGGTGTTGATGAGCCTTTGGCGAGGTGCATTCCCGACCTTATCCTGAGCATTTATCGTTTGACGATGATCCAAGCAAAGGGGATCGCGTCGACAAGCGCGATGCTGGGCGTCTGCTGTTGATGCGTTTCCCCTTGGGTCGCAGTCAAGCGAATGGCTTGCAAGTACGGGAAACCCTCTGTTGTTCTGCGCGTCCCTCGAACCGGTATGGATTACCAAGTCGATCTCGAAGTTTTCCGCGGCCCGCTGGATCTGCTGCTCTACCTCGTGCGGCGGCAGGAGGTCGACATCTGCGACATTCCGATCGCGCGCGTCGCTGAACAATTCATCCAATATTTGGGCATGATTGAAATCTTGGATGTTGAAAGAGCTGGGGATTTTCTGGTCATGGCGGCCACGCTCATGGAAATCAAAAGCAAGATGCTGCTGCCGCGCTCGGACGAGGCGACCGAGGATGAAGAGGACCCGCGTCAGGAGTTGGTGCGGCAACTCATGGAATACAAGAGATTCAAGGATGCGGCAGTGTTACTGGAGGCTCAGGCCGAACGCCAGTTGAGCCGGCTTTCGCGCAGTCCGACCGAGCTGCCCGCCGAGCCAAGCCTGAATGAACAGCCCCTGCGCCGCGTGGAGCTTTGGGACCTGGTGAGCGCCTTCGGCAGGCTCATGCGCGAGACATTGGCCCTGCAGCCGCAGCAGATTGTCGTGGACCAGACTCCGCTGCATGTGCACATGGAAGACGTCCTGCGGCGATTGCAACAGGAAGAATGCGTTGCCTTCTCCTCTCTCTTCACACCGCCGTTCACTCGGAGCCGGCTGGTCGGCCTCTTTCTGGCCGTCCTGGAGTTGACGCGCGAGCGGCGCATCACCGCCGAGCAACCCGAAGATTTCAAGGAGATATGGTTGCGTGTGCCAGCTGAGGAGCAGGAGCAGCCCACAGACACAACCTTGCCAAGTTATTGAGTGCTGCGCAAGTAATGCAACAAGCCCCCCTCTTGGCCCCTCGCCCCTGTACTCAGGGGAGAAGGGTTGGGGTGAGGGGTTCGGCAAACCTTCAGGAGTCTAAAACCCTCACCCCCGACCCCTCTCCCTTGAGTACAAGGGAGAGGGGAGTTATCTGCCTTGCTGCGTGAGTTGCGCATCGTACAATAAGACCCTGAGCAGTCGGTCGGACAGCGCCTTCAATAAAACGATTGCAAAACTGCCTCGGGCAGTGCAGGATAACTCGCTAGGGGAGTGGTTTGGTGCGTCCCTCGGAGCCGGCACGCCAAGGCGTGTCTCCCCACATCCAAAGGAAGGAAACTGTCATGACGCAATCGATGGACCGGGCCCCCATGGAAGCCACACCGGAATCAGATTTGACCAATGTGCTGCAAGTTGTCCTGTCAGCTAGCACGGAGCCGCTGACGCTACCCAAATTGCGGGCGCGCCTGCCTGCATCTCTTCGGAAGATGAGCCTGGAGCAATTGGCTGACTATGTGAACCGGCAAGTGGCTGCTAACCTTTTGTACCAGTATCCCAGGTATCGCAGTCAACACGATCGCTTCTGGGACCGTCCCATGTCTGAACACGTGGGTGACTTGCTGCACACCGCGCTGCGTGGTGGACCGCTCGCCTGGGTCGAGCTGCGCCGGAAGCTTCCTGCCTATGCTTTGCCACATGCGGAGAGCGTCCTGTTGGAACATGTCAATCGCGGGAAGCTCCATCGACATCCACGCAACGGCAACCGGGGACGGGAACGCTTCGGCCCGGCACCGGCCGACCCAAAAGATTATCTCCGCGCCGAATTGGCCAACCTTTTCCGAAGACTCGAGCCTCTCGGATTCAGCCAGGCCCAGCTCCGGTCGGGAGCCCTGGAACTCCTTCACGAGGAAGAATGGTCAGCGCCCGGTGTAAGCACTCCCAACGAGCCTGGCGCGACCGCGGAGGCCTTCGAAGGAACCCTCGTGCCCGCGCCTGCCAACGAAATGCCAACGACCGGTCAAACCGCGACTTTGGCGTCGGCGTCCGTAGCCGGCAACGAAACTCGCTAACCTTACTCAATACGATACAACCGGAGGTATGTAATGCGTAGCGCTGTCATCGCTCTAGCTCTGATCTGTGGCCTGGGAATCTGGGCCGGCACCAATGCCCATGGCGACGATGCGACAAAGGGCGGCTTCTTCAACGGCAAGGATCTCGACGGTTGGGAAGGGCTCACGGAATACTGGACCGTCAAGGACGGTGCGATCATCGGGGCCGCTCCTGCCGAGGGATTGAAATTCAATACCTTCTTGTGCAGCAAGAAGAAGTACAAGGATTTCGAGATCAGCTTCCAGATCCGTCTGAAAGATGGCAAAGGCAACAGCGGGCTGCAAATCCGCAGCAGGATCGCCGACAAGGAGCATTTTGCCGTCGCCGGGCCACAGGCCGATATCGGCCAGGTATACTGGGGCAGCCTCTATGGCGAGCGCGATCCAGGCCGCATGATGAAGGCGGCTCCTGTCGCCCTCGTCAAAAAGGTCCTGAAGGAGACGGAATTCAACGATTACTACATCAAATGCGTCGGGAAGCACGTGACCATCAAATTGAACGACGCCACCACGGTGGACGACGATTTCCCTGAAATGGCCGACGAGGGCATCTTCGCCTGGCAGTTACACGCTGGGTTTCGGGCAATGGAAGTAACGTTCAAGGACATCAAATTCAAGAATCTGAGCGAAAAATAGGTAGCAGAAGCTTCGCGATTCGTCTAACCGCGAATCACCGGGGAGCGCGTGAACAAACTGGAATCCGTATCCATTTTGTTCAGGCGCCCCAGGCTACGCTTAACCAGTTCAGCGCGCTTCGCGCAACCGGAGATGCGCCTAATTTCATCCTTGGCCCCTCGCCCCTGTACTCAGGGGAGCCTGCTGAAAAAGGGGTCTGACCCCCTACGAAGCTTCTTGATTTCCCACTTTCTTGGGGATTTATCGCCATTCGGGGAAGGGGTCAGACCCCTTTTTCAGCAGGCTCTCAGGGGAGAGGGGTTGGGGTGAGGGGTTCAGTGAACCTTCAGGAGTCTAAAACCCTCACCCCCGACCCCTCTCCCTTGAGTACAAGTGAGAGGGGAGTTATCCGCCTTGCTGCATCAGTTACGCAGCGTACAACAGACGGACGCATCGTTCAGCAAATCACGCGAGGCCCTTCGACATTTCTCCCTGAATCTGCTGCAGATCCTCCACACCTACAGAGAGACGGATGAGCCCATCGCTGATTCCCTGCCTTTTCTTCTCGGCGGGGCTGACGTAGCGGTGCGAAGTCGTGCCGGGATGGCTGCACGTAGTCGTCGTGTTGCCCAAGGACGGGCTAAAAGGTATGCCTTTGGCCTTGCGCATGAAGCGGTTGACAGCGTCGCGGCCGCCTTCCAGCTCGAACGCCACCATGTTCCCGAAGCCGCCGGAAAGCAGGCGGCAAGCGATTTCGTGATCAGGGTGCTCAGGCCGACCGGGATAGATGACCCGATTGATGCTGCGTTCACCGCCTAGCCATTCTGCCAGTGCAGCGGCATTTGCGGACGCCGCCCGCATGCGCAGCGGTAGCGTTGACAGACCGCGGCTCGCCAGCCAGCAATCGAATGGATTCGACGCAAATCCCCAGATGCAGACGACCTGGTTGACCTGGGTGAGATGATCCCTGGTGCCACAAACAACGCCCAGGGTCACGTCGCTGTGGCCGCCGATCATCTTGGTCAAGCTCTCCACGACAAAGTCGGCGCCATGCTCAAGCGGCCGGCACAGCACGGGTGTCGCGAATGTATTATCGACCGCCAGGAGGCAACCTCGATCGTGCACCAGTTCCGCGAGCGCGGGCACATCCGCGAGATTCAGCAGGGGATTCGACACGGTTTCGATCAGCAGTACCTTGGCGGGTTTATCGAGGGCGGATCGCACCTGTCTCTCGTCCCGCGCATCGACAAATGTCGTTTGCACGCCGAAGCGAGTCAGCTCACGGTCGAGCAACTGCGTGGTCCGGCCATAGAGGCTGTTGCTCGCTACAATTCTGTCCCCTTGCTCCACCACGGCCAAAAGCGCGGCGGTGATCGCGGCCATCCCCGAGCCGCAGACTACCGACCACGACGCTGCTTCGAGTTCGGCCAACTGATCCGCCAGGTAGCGAGCGTTGGGATGTGCGTCGCGCGCGTAGATGAACCCGGGCCGCTCCCCGTTGACAATTTGGTCTAGCGCGTCGAGGTCGGGAATCGTGTACACAGATGACTGGTAGAGAGGCGGTACGAGTGGTGTGCTTTGTCCCAAAGCAGGCATGGACGATCCCGGCGGCTTGGAACTGGCCATGACGGTTTCCCCCTGTGATTACGGCCGACAAAACCCTGTCAAAGAGATGCTTGCACGCAGGTCCAGGTTCAACCTGAGCTGATGACAACCACGACGTTCTTCCATCTGAAAAGCGTCGCGCTCGCTCTCCCCTCTCCCCTGTACTCGGGGGAGAGGGGTCGGGGGCGAGGGGGACATAGTCCTTGCAACAACTGCACGCTCTAGCGAAGGATGCTAACCCCCTCACCCCTGCCCCCTCTCCCCCGAGTACAGGGGAGAGGGGAAAAGGCGCAACACTCCAAGACAAGAACACTAGCCGAAAATGGCGGTCCTATCAGCGGTTTTCATCAGCCCAGGTTCAACCTAAGCCGTATCTATTTCACTGAATGATGGGGCTGGCGTCGAGGGATAATCGTAGCGAGGCAGCGCGTGGACGTGGCGGGAGAACGTGGACGACTACTGACTTCGGGAATCTGGCACAGGTTCAGCGGCCAAATCCGCAGATGTTCAGGCTCTATCTCAGAAGAACGATGACAAAGCCAGCCAGCCTACCGAGCTTGGTCAGCCAGGAGTTTCTGAATTGCCAGCCAGATCAATTTGTGGTCGCCGTTTTGATCGTCGGGCAAACCAAGCCGGGCGGCCTTCTGGCGAGCAGCTTGATCGCTGGCGTGATCGATCATGCGAAAGTGAAGGTACCAGAGTCCCCCAGCCAGCGCGCCGTCGTTGTCGTAAACGAAGAGAGGCAAGTTGCTTGGATCAGCAACAATGTGATTGAAGTCTTCGATCGTGGTTTTGGAGAGAGTCTGCGGGGATACCTCCAGACTCAGAAATCGGAGGCCTCGCTGCTCGACCTGTCGGCGCTCCGCGGATTCATCCTTGCCCGGCTGACGAATGTGGAGCGCCGCGCGGAAATTATTTTCTTTGAGCCAATCGAGGCCCTCGAAGAATGGTTTCAGGCCGGACGCTACCTGGTCCTTGGCGTATGCAAACTGGGGAATGCCGACCGGTAAGGAAGGGGTTACAGGCCGCTCCTCAACCACCGCCGGTTTTACTGGAAGGGGCGCATTAAAGTCGGGGGTCTGCAAGCGAACCCCACTGCGGTAGGAGTCCCCCGTGTCAGAATAACCGGGCGTACCACCACCTTGGGCTCGCCAGGAGGGCTGCGCAGAAACAGGAGCCGGCGGCCCGTATTGCCTCACCTCAGCAGGGTTGGGTGGCGGCGCAACCGGAGGTTGCAGGATCGGCTGGGAAGGAGGCTGATAGGGCTGCGTTGGAACGCCCGGAGGTGGAACGTGCGGCGCGATCGAGGGAGCCGGGGGTGGAGGTGGCACAGGTGGCGGACAGGCAGGGCGGCTGCCGCAGTGCTGGCAACCCTGGATGGCAGCTAGGCTGGCGGTTATCCCCACCAACCATCTTGTCGATCGGATCTTCATGATTCGCCTCTCTTCCCACCAAAGGGTCTGCATGTGCAGGGCAACTCTGCCTCGCGGCAATGACGCATGACACAGACAACCTCTGATTGTAAGCGAGTGCTTGATGAGCAACCCAGAGGCAGACACTTCTGTGGGAAGAGAATGACAGCCGGGAAGTACCGGAAATGACGGTTAGGAAGGATGTAAGGAGTAGGTTAGTCGGGCCGCGCTTGGTGTTCGGCGATAACAGCTAATTCTGTCAGTTTTGCTGCAGTCACCCCAATGCGCTCGAAGCATTCTGCCACAATGCTGTTCGGGGCAGTTAGCATGGTGATGAGCAAATCCATCGGTGTGATCAGGTCGCGGTGGTTTTCAATGGCGCGCGTGTGCGCGTCGCGGAGGAGGCGGATGACGTTGTCCGAGAGGAACTCCCGATTGAGGATCAATACGGCGTCGTCCTCGCCCGATTCCTGGCGGAACAGCTCTTGAAACTGGCCCAGGATGTGAGCCAAATCCTCGTCCAGCCGCTCCCCCCAGTTCCGCACCCCGGCATCCGGGGCGGCCAACAGCCCCATGAAAACATGCGGGCTGCGCACGCTATCCCATAATGTCTGGCGCGCCTGCGAGAGCGATTCAAGAAGCGCCGTCAGTGCAGATTCCGACAACAGCCCCAGGCGCAAGCGGCCGTCTGGCCCGAAAATGTCTTCCGCCGATTCATTCGGGGTGCACATAAAAGAAATCTCGGGTGGCACTACCAGGAGAGTTCGCCCAATTATGGCTGAAGGGCGGGCTCAATGCAAGGAAGCCGGGCCTTCGGCGAATTGCTAGCTCATTTGCGTAGCAACAGGTGGCAGGTGCGGCAGCGCACCTGGTGAAGACGGATCTGTTTATTGCACTTGGGGCAACGGCTATACCGGCTGCGTCGCGCCTTCTTGGTGCGAGGTCGAAGTACCATTATCCAATCTCCGTTGATTCGCGGTGAAGATTCGGTCTGACCACCAACCTGCGTGTACAAGGACAATTCGCAGGAAACGAAGTGCCAGATAATTCCTCGGGTCAGAGTCCTCTGCACCACGTTCTTGACTTACTTGAAGCATGATAGGTAAACCGTAAGGGCGCGGCAACCGCAACTCCAGAGTAGCGTGGAACTTATTGGAAGGAAAGCAACAGGCTCACATATTGGTCTTGTCGTCCCCCGAAGCTGCCAGGAGCCTGTCCAGGGCCATGGCCAGTTCTGCGTCGTGCGCATGATCTCGTGCGTAGAGCCTGCAGAGCGAGAAACTGACCGGAAGCCGAGCAAACAGCTCATGTTCAGCAAGGCTTCGGACCTGGCCCGTAGCCTGCTCATAAACGAAGTTTTGCCGCAGGGCCGCAGGACTAATGGGGCGATGATAATGGCGGGCAACGTCCGCTCGGAACGGTAGATTCTCCAATGCCGCGGGTAAGCGTGCTCGGATGCGGCGCTCGACCAATTCGGCATCTGTGAAAATGCTCGTCCCTTCCGACTGTCCCTGATCAAAGCGGATCGTTCGCTCGCAAGCCATTTTCCATTCCAACCGCCTTTGCAGCACCGCCTGCCATGCATCGCCAAGTTTCCGCGTTTCAGGGTCTGGATCGTCGCGCCAGCGCTCCACGTCGACAAGGAGAGACCATTCCGTCAGCCGCAGATAGCGATCCAGATGGTCAAGGGGGTTGCCCGGCAGCAGACGTTTCATGGTGGGACGAAAAAGATCGGCCAAAGTCAGATCGATGGCCCGGACAGTGCGATGGAAATAGAGACTGCGAAATAATTCGCCACGCACCTCCATGAAGTGCACCAGGGCTGCCAACCCCTTCGCATGCAGGGTGAGCCCCTGCGGAGTAAAGAAGCTGTAGTGGAGCAGACGGTCCAGGTCGAACGCCCGCGGTCCATGACCGGCCATGTAGCTGTCGCGCAGCACGAAATCCATGTTGTCTACGGTGTAGACGCCGCAAAACAGGGTGCGCAGCAGACGCAACCAGGTTGGCACACTTTCCGTCGCTTCGCTGGGCCGCTTGATCAAGAAGGCGACCTGCTCCGGCTGCAAGGTTTCCTGGGAGGCCAATTCGCCGTGCGGATTGCCGCGGATGCCGCGGATGAGTGGGGAAAGGTCCCCAAGGATAATGTGCCGTCCCAGGTCTTCGTGCGTGAGGCCAAATTGGTCGAGGTAGTGATCGTCGAAGAAATGGCCGTATGGCCCATGACCCACGTCATGGAGCAGGGCAGCGATGCGCGCCAGGCTTTCAACATAGGCACGCGAAGGCATCGATTCCGCCCCGCAGGCATGACAGAGGGAGGGATACAGGTGAGCCGCGGCCCGACCCGCCAGGTGCATGGCTCCCAGGACATGCTGAAAACGCGTGTGCTCCGCAGTGGGATAAACCCACCACGCGCTCTGTAACTGGTGGATGCGCCGCAGCCGCTGCACCCACGGGTGATCGACCAGAGACTGCTCGGCAACGACGTCGCTCCCATGCGCGGCCGTGAACGTGATGTAGCCATGCAAGGGATCGCTGATCAGACTCTCGAATTCGTAGGGAGTCGCGCCCATGTGACTTGTGCGTTACTTGCCTCTGAGTTACTGAGTGACCTCCACCAAGTTTGCAGAATCGCACAAATGTTGCAACTGCGGAAACTCCAGAGGAAAGCGGGCGAAGCATATTTTCCTTGCAGTCCTCGGCCCCGCTCTCTACTCTTGACCCACTGCGGCCGAACTCGTTTTCTGGATTTAAGTCGAGTGGAAACATGGCGGGGAAAGTGAAAGACACGTGCGACGTTTTCTTATCGCACTCCGCATTGGACAGCCGGATCGCCCGCGAGATTGCCGCCAGCCTGAAGGCCGCGGGGCTGGAAACCTTTCGTGCTGATGCCATGGAGCCTGTTCGAGACAGCAGCCAAGCCATCTGGGAAGCCTTGGCGGAGAGTCGCGCGCTGATCGTGATTGTTTCGGCGGACGCTCCGATACCCCCAATGGGAATGGTTGAGATAGGGGCTGCAGCCGCATGGAACAAGCCCATCTTTCTGGTCCTCAATGGTCCTCCATCCATCAAGCTGCCCCCTGGGTTGTCCAGCTATCCCGCTTACCCGCTAGCTCACCTTGAGGAAGTCATTCGTGCCATACGCTCAAGCTTTGAGCCGTTAACGGAAGAGCATCGCGCGGTTCTGCTGCGCGTCTATCAAAAAATGGAAACTTCTGCGGACCAGCTTGGGCAATCGCCAAAGGCTCTTCGGGAACTGACGAGGCAGGTAAACAAGTTCACGCACAAACAATTCTCCGGCGAAAGGCTTCTGTCAGAGATCCTGCGCATGCGGAAAAAGGGTCAACTTCCACGCTTACGCGCGGTGCAGCGGAGATCGAGGCGGCCGGCGTAAACGGGCTTCATTCTGGCGGTAAAGCAAACCTCGATGTGATTTAGGCAGTCATGGCAAGACCACTGAAACACTCGTGGAAGGGACCATTCACCCTCCGCGCGTTGTTGGAAAGCCAGAATGTAATCAGAGAACGCCACCGCGCTGCGTGAAACATCGGAAGGCCCGAACAAGCTACTTGGTTCCGACCGGCCTTTAATTTATTCCGCCCAAATGCGCGCATCCTGGCGAATGTGCCAGCGCTGGGAAGCTCCGCTGGCCAGCTTGATCTCCGCCGTGGCTTCGTAACCGCTTTGCGTCGTCTCGAGGAGGATCGGCTTCGTCGTCACGTCAGGTTTGTGCCCGGCTTGGCCAAGCTCCTCCAAAGTTTTCGCCCAGTGCTGGTGCTTTTCGAAATAATCCCGTTGAGCATAGTAGATTTGGTGCAGCAGGAAGCGAACCGGGCCGGCAGGGTCAGGGCGAAACTTCACAGTGCCGGGCTTGGCAGTGGAAAACTGGACATATCCCCAGGTTTCGGGCCGATGCATGTCGATAACGCCCTGCGGCGACCAGACCCAGTTATCCTCCTTGGTCCCTGCCACCTTCCGGTACTTGCCATCGACGATTTCATGCTGCCATTCCACACGCGAGAAATTGACGCGCCACTGATCGCCGTCGTGCGGCGGCGCGGGGCGATAGGCAAGTTCTCCAAGGACCTTCCAGGGAAATGCAATCTCCACCGTCCAGCCTTTGTCGGTATCCTGAGGGTCGTTGAGCGTGCCGTTTACATGAACAGCGGTTTTGAGGCCTGGGATTTCCCACGAGTTGACGGCTTTCCCGCCATCCTTGTAGGGACGAGGCAGCAAAAGGTCCCATTCGGTATTGAGAGCATTCATTTCGATCTCGTAGTATTCATGGCTGTCGCCGTTGGGGTCGATGAAGATTTCGAAATCGTTGTCCTCGAAGATCACGGAGTCATGCTGCGTATGAGTGGCCCAGACATGCGGCTCCTCCAGTTCGGCCGCTACATAGTAGTAGTGATCGTCCCAGAGCATCTTTGCGCGGGTGCGGAATCGCGGGCGCGCCTTGGCGTCCCCCTCGATGTCAACAAAGTCCTCTGTCCAGGGAACTTGCTGCCACGACTCCTCGTTCAGCCTTCCGTCGATCGTGATGGGTCCAGTCGCTCGGTAGCATACGTAGCCGCGAGGAGGGATATAGGCGGGCAAGGGCTTGATGCAGGCGGCGGCCTCCATGTCGCTGGCTGTCATCGTCGACTTGGAAATCTCGCAAGAGCCGAATATACCACCAACCAGCAAGAAGCCGCACAAGGACAGTTTTCGCATTACCAACTCCAGGATTCAGAAAGACGCGCCGTACAACGAGAGCCATCGCTCTTGCTCTTTTATAGCGGAAAGCCAATTTGCCGAGGCCCGTTTTCAGCGTACTTTCGACCTACTTTCGGCGTACCAGGGAAGACCAACATTGCCGCTCCGCACGCTATTGCTACCCATAAGCCTAAAGGCCACAAGGCGGGCCGCGCACGGCGCTTCGGGAGACCTCAGATGAAACCTGTCCTGTTTTTGACTTCGTTTGCCCTTGCCTTTCTTTTTGTACTGTTGGCCGAGGGCCACAGCAGCGGACGTGCAGACAACGACGACAAGGCAAAGAACGGCCCGGGTTCCCCGCGGCGGCAGCCGGTGAAGTTAACCGAGGAAGCCCTGCGCATCCATCGCGAGGCACTGGTCATCGATGGCCACAACGACTTGCCCTGGCAGTTTCGCGAGAAGAAAGACTTGTCTTTCACGCAAATCGACATCTCTCGGCCACAGAAGAGTCTGCATACAGACATCCCCCGGCTACGGCAGGGAGGCGTCGGCGCCCAGTTCTGGTCAGCCTTCGTGCCCGCCGAGTCGATGAAGGATGGTAGCTCGGTCCGCCAGACGCTCGAACAGATCGACGTGATCCAGCGCATGGTGCGAGCCTACCCGGACACCTTTGAGATGGCCTACTCAGTCGATGATATCTTGCGCATCCATAAGCAGGGCAAGATCGCGTCGCTGATCGGACTGGAGGGCGGGCACTCGATCGACAATTCGCTAGGCGTGCTGCGCATGCTCTACGCACTGGGAGCACGCTACATGACGCTCACTCACTCCGAAAACCTGGCCTGGGCCGACTCCGCTACCGACGAGCCCAAGCATCACGGTCTCACCGAGTTTGGCGAACAGGTCGTTCAGGAAATGAATCGGCTCGGCATGCTCGTGGACATTTCACATGTTTCCGCGGAAACCATGAAACATACGCTGCGCGTGACACGGGCGCCGATCATCGCCTCGCACTCGTCGGCTTACGCCGTGGCTCAGCACCCGCGCAACGTGCCGGATGATGTGCTGCGCCTTCTGGCAAAGAACGACGGCGTCGTGATGGTCAACTTCTTCTCCGGATTCGTCGACCCGCAAGCCGCACAAATGATGAAGGGCATGTTTCAGGTGGCGCGTGATCTGCGCGTCAAATACCCCAAGGACGAGGAATTCCATGTCGCCCTCAAAGAATGGTACAGGGAACACCCGATCCCGCGCGGCAGCGTGCACACCGTCGTTGACCATATCGACCACATCGTCATGATCGCCGGCGTCGATCATGTCGGCCTGGGTTCCGACTTTGACGGGGTGAGCACGCTCCCCGAGCAGCTCGACGACGTATCGACTTACCCGTATATCACTCAGGAATTACTCAACCGCGGCTACAGCAAGGAGGATATCCTCAAGATCCTGGGCGGTAACCTGATTCGCGTCTTCCGCGAAGTCGAGCAGGTTGCGCACAAGCCAAAATCCTGATGGCATGGTTGCCAGGCTCTCGCAAAGCTTTCGCCGCCAGCGCCCTGCGCTTTACGAGATCGCTACAATAAGTTTGCCGGGCGAAGTAAGAACCAATGAGGGATATGCAATTCCCCATGACGCCTGTAACGCTATCCAATCAGCATCGGCTCGCACTGTTGCACGGCAAGCTGCCGGGGCAGCTGCTGATCCATGAAATCTACAAAAGCATCCAGGGCGAATCGACGTTCGCCGGGCTGCCCTGCACGTTCGTGCGGCTGGCTGTGTGCGATGCACGCTGCACCTGGTGCGATACTCCTCATGCTTTTGCCCAGGGCAGCGCGTGCACGCTCGACGAAGTAGTGCATCAGGTCGAATCTCTCAGGTGCCCTCTTGTGGAAGTCACCGGAGGCGAGCCGCTCCTGCAGGAGGAAGTGCTCCCACTAATGACGGAGCTAGTGGAGCGCAGATTCACTGTGCTGCTCGAGACCAGCGGGGCTCATGACGTGAGCAGAGTTGATGCGCGCGTCCACATTATTATGGATCTAAAATGCCCCGACAGCGGCGAATCCGAGGGCAATCGCTGGGCCAATCTGGAGCAGCTTAAACCTACCGATCAAATCAAGTTGGTGATCGCTTCACGTCGCGATTTCGACTGGGCGGCAGAAATCGTTCAAAGCCACGATCTTGAGCGGCGGTTCATCGTGATTTTAAGTCCAGCGTTCGGCCTGGTCCAACCAGTCGAGCTGGCAAACTGGCTTCTGGCATCGCCACTGCACGTCCGAATGCAGTTGCAGCTTCACAAGTATATTTGGGATCCGAAGGCCCGCGGGGTTTAAGAGTCCAGCGCTTTTTCCTTCCAACGACTCTGCCGTTTGGATGACCAACTCCCTAGGTTTTCTGCTGCCCTTGGTCGCGGATCACGTATATCATGGGAGCGAACCGCCGGAATACCTGGACAGATTTGACGGACCAGCAATTACTCGCTCAGTGTGCCGTGGACACTTACCGTGCAAGCGGTCCTGGAGGCCAGAAACGCAACAAGACCTCTTCCGCGGTGAGGATAAGGCATCCGCCAAGTGGGTTGATCGTGATCGCGGAAGAAAGCCGTTCGCAGCATGAGAATCGCGCCCGGGCGCTGCGGCGGCTGCGGCAGGCGTTTTATCTGAAACTTCGCGATGAGTTGCCGCCCGAGCGCCTTGGGCCGGATGGTTTGATCGCCTACGAGGGCTATTGCGCGGCCATTGCACAGCAGAGCCGTTTGGATCTAAGCCGGAAGGATCCGCGTTTCTGGCCCGCAGCGGGCGTGGTGCTTGATGCGCTGCAGGCCGTCGGGGCGCGCGTCAGTGACGCCGCTGCGGCTCTCGGGATCTCGACGGGCAACTTGATCGATTTCCTGAGAATGGAGCCGAAGGTGTGGGAGCAGGCCAACCAGTTGCGTGCTCGCTTTCAGCAAAAGCCGCTCCGCGATTGAGCAACGCGGCCGAACCCGAGGCTACTCGACCAAGAATACCCAACTGACTGGTGAAACGAGACAGATTGCCAATTCCTCACCCGTGCTATGATGCACCAGTGAATGAGCCACCTTCTGGATGAGCGATGCGCTACCATGCCTCAGCCGTACGGTTTCTCCTGGATCGAAAAACCGCTGGTCGCAGCACTGGCGCAACCCGAATCCCAAGAAGACCTGGATTGGATGCGTAAACAAGGAATTGAGGTCTTGATCTCCCTTACCGAGGACCATCCGCGACGAGAATGGATAGAGGCTTCTGGCCTGCTGCTGGTTCATGTTCCGGTGGTCGACATGGAACCTCCAACTCTAGAACAGCTCGAAAGGTGTGTTTCAGCCATCGAGCGCGCCAACGCCAATAAGATGGGCGTTGCAGTCCATTGTGGAGCCGGCCTGGGCCGCACGGGTGTTGTAATCGGCGCCTATTTCGTGCACCAGGGCATGAACGCGACTAGCGCAATCGCGCGCATTCGCAAGCTTCGGCCGGGTTCCATTGAGACGGAAGAGCAGGTGGAAACTGTCATCGAATTTGCGAGGACAAAACGCAAGCAATAGGGGAACGGATAGCGCTTCTCTTCTTACCACCTTAATGCTGTATGCCGATATGGGGCGTGGTTGCTTCTTTCAAAAATCAACCGAGACGGCCTCACCGCCGTTCCGCGTGCTCAGGGCCTTCCACATGTCCTTGGTCAGTTTCTTTGTCTTGACGGGCCGGACGCTGCCGTCGCACATGGCAACGACGACGTCTTCTTCCAGACTGCGCAGTGCTGAAACGCCGCCTAGCCCGCCACAACTCACGTCCGGCTGCACATCGTTTGGTAGGAGTATCGCCGTGAAGGTGCCTTGCAAGAAGCGCCCATCCATCCAACTCGCACCGCGGTCCCCAGCAATGTGCTTGTTCGCCTTGAAATCGTCCACGCCAGTTTCTTCCTGAACGTTCTTGATGGCGTCCTTGCCAAGCAGAACGTACTGGCGCTCGACCGTAACCGCCTTGGAACCGCCATCGCCGCGTAGCGTCTCTCCCGCCAGCAACGTATTGCTTGTACCATCGGTGATGTCCTGAATCTTCGTCTTCGAGTCCTGGTAGAAAATGCCGTCGTTCCCAGCCAATGCGGGCTGAGAGCCTGCGTTGAACAGATAATTCGTCGGGCCAAATGCACCCCCGGGAACAGGCAGGGGATCACGCGGGCTAAGAAATACGGGAATATTTGTCTTGCGGGCCGGCACATTCACCACGTCCGTCAGCGGTTTCTTGAAGTCAATTTGTTTGAAGAAGTTATTCTGTTCGAGATAAGGTAGCAGGTAAGCAGCCGCGGAGAAATTGCTGGCGTCGTTGCCTGGGGGAAAACTGGTATTCACATCGTGATAGTTATGACACGCCAAGGCAATTTGTTTGAGATTGTTGAACGCAGCGGCTTTTTCTGCAGCCTGCCGGGCCTTCGCGATGAGCGGCAGAAGCATCCCGAACAGGATTGCCAAGAGCGCCAACACGACAATCAGTTGAAACAGAGTGAAACCCTGGCGCGATGGTGTTTTCATGGATTGGCCCTTTCTTCAACGGGAGTTCCCCGGCTATACCTTGCCTTTTACGAGCTTCACGTGATCAAACGTGCCGCCCAGCACCGTTTTGCTGTCGCAGCCGAGCCATTGATCCAGGAGGGTGGCGTAGACGGAACGGAAATCAACCTGGTGTTTGAGATCGCCCGCGTCCAGGTCCTTCAGGCTTGGGTGCTTGCCCAGTGGCCCGCCCTGGACAGCCGGGCCGGCAACGAACATGCACGACGCGGCCCCGTGGTCGGTCCCCTTGCTGCCGTTTTCCTGCACACGGCGGCCGAATTCGGAGAACGTCATTACCAGCACGCGCTTGGCATGGTCCGTGCGCTGCAAGTCGTTAAACAGAAACGAAATGGCGTCTCCCAATTCCCGAAGCAACCCCGACTGAGTGTCGGCCTGCTTGGAGTGTGTGTCGAAGCCATCCAGGTTCACGTAGAAAACCCGGGTGCCGAAGCCCTTTTCGATCAGCCGGCCGATCAGCTTCATCTTTTGCGACAGAGAACTGAAGGCAAATTGTCCCTCTTGCTGATTAGGCACCTGCAGCGCTTCTTCCAAGCGTTCGAGCGTCGAATAAGTCTGGACCTGGCGTCTGCGCACGAACTGCAGTAGGGCATTGCTGTTATCCACCTGGGGTGTGCCGGCAAGATCTTCCAGGAGGCGCTTCCGCGTTTTCTGCTTGGCCTTGTCCTTCGTTCCCAGTTCGAGCTGATAGGGATGCTCGTTGTTGATGCTGACGACGCCCCCAGGGCCTCCCTGTAGCGCCAACGGCAGCCGATTCGGACCAATTTGCATGACCGGCACGTTGCCGCGCTTGTCTTGCAAGTCCGGAACGCTCCTGCCAATCCAGCCGCTATTCATCTGGCGTTTCGGGTCAGCAGATTGCCAGATATCCATCGCTTCGAAGTGCGAACGATCGGGGTTGGGATAGCCCACGCCTTGCACGATCGCCAGCTCTTCCTTGTGCAACATCTGCTGGAGGCCGCGTAGCGAGGGATGAAGGCCTATCGTGTCATTCACGCGTAAGACCTGTTCCTTTTTAAAGGCAAGAGTTGGCCTGGCCTGGTGGTAGAGGTCGTCCGCAAAGGGAATGACGGTGTTCAGGCCGTCATTGCCTCCCGACAGCTCGATGATGACGAGGACGGTATCCTTTCCTGCCTCGGCCGCCTGCGCCGTGTTCGCCACGAAGTCGGGTACGAGCGACCCAAGCGCCAGCAAGGACGATCCCTTGAGCGAGCTGGTCAAGAACTGCCGACGGTTGAACATAACTACCTCCATTGGCTGACGCAGGAATGAACTAGTTTAGAGAACAAGAGCTTCCTTGCTTTGTTGACAACCCTTCAGGCTAATTGATACTCCGGCATGGTCATGAACGCATGCATGGTTTCTTTCACGCGCTGTTCCCGCGCGGTCCCTTGGAGCTTGCCATCTCCAAGGTAGGCTTGCAATTTCTTGCGTTGCTCTGCCCCAATTTCGCCGTCCAGGAACTGCTCAGCCAGAAACTGCACGATCCTACCCGGCTCTGATAGCTTTTCGGCGCGGAAGGCCTGCAGAGGGTCGAACCCAAGGTTGCCGGTGAGAGTCATCTGTGCGAAATTGTGTCTTGCCAGGACGGTGGCGGTGTTCAGCCAGTTCCTGCCGCCTTCCCAGCCTTTGACATTGGGCGGCGCGAACAGTTGCTGGCCCATCTCTTCCAGGTGAGCGGCCAGGGGAGCAAGAGCAACCTGGAGCTCCGAGTTGGGAACGAGATTGCGCACGACATCAACTACATATTCCACCGGGCACTTGATCCTGTGCCTATAGGCGTGGCTGGAAAAGAAGTGACGGGAGCTGAGCATGGTCTTCACCAAGAGGCCAACATCGTAGTCGCTCTTCCGAAAAGAGTCGGCAAGCGGCTCCAGCAGGACAGGCGGGGGAGGCACACTTTCGCTGATAAGATAGCGATAGAGCTTGCGAACCAGGAAATGCGCCGCGGCGGGTTGATCGAGAACGATGCGCACCACGTCGTCGCCATTCCAGTTGCCTAGCCGGCTCAGAACGGTTTTGGGGCCGTCGTCGTGCAGCACGGCATTGAAATCAAACTTATCGTCGTCGGTATGCCAGCCGGTGAATGCGCGTGCTGCCTCGCGAATGTCCTTTTCCGTATAGTGGCCGACGCCCAGGCTGAACAGCTCCATCAATTCGCGCGCATAGTTTTCGTTCGGCTTGCCCTTCACGTTGCTGTTCGAATCGAGCCAGACGAGCATTGCCGGATCGCGACTCATGTCGCCGAGGAAAGGCCGGAACTTGCCCAGGGCGTGCTGGCGAATGAGCTTGTTCTGATTAAACATCAAATCGGTGCGCTGCACCTTGGCGATGCTGGTCGCGAAATGGTTGTGCCAGAACAGGGTCAGTTTTTCGAGGAGCGGGACCGGACCGTTGAGGATGCAGTACAGCCACCAGGCCCGCAGTTCCTGGGGCTCATTGCGACCGGCCATGCGCTCGCCGAGCTTGATAAAATCAAGCGAAGCCGGCTGGGCTGGCCCCTCAAACACTCGAACGAGGGTGGCGTGATAGCCGTGCTGGACCGCCCCTCGCAATTCGGCAAGGCTGGCTCCAAAGCCGGCCCGCCGGTAGAGATGCGCCGCCCATTTCAGGTTCCAGGGTTGACCAGCATCGGGCTCCCAAGGCAACCACGCCTTGGCTGGATCGACCCTGTCGATGGGTGGTGGCATGCGGCATCCCTCCGCAGGAGAAGAACTCTTACGAGTGGAAAGCTGTACGTTGGATTATCTCCGATGGCCGAGGATCACGCAAATCAAAAGTGGAGATCCGCCTGCTTGCTTCGCGCGTCAGCCTCCGCCTTTCATGCGACAAAACGACTCCGCCCCCGTAGAAGAGCGATCTCTCTTCAACATCCACTTGCGTAAACCCGAAGGAAACGTAGCATTGGGTAGTCATTGTCATCCTGGACAGGGTCTGCCGCAGCCAGCTCATCGACACGGAGGATCTGAAGGAGAGGTCTTTTCCACAGTTTGGACATATGGAGGTGTTTCGTGCGTAGAACGGCAATCAATTCTCTTGCTCTTTTTCTCTTGCTGCTCTCAAGCGGCAGGACGTTGGCCCAGTTCGAACCGCGGGCCGTTATTGAGCGGGCTCTTCAGGTTCACGGCGGCGCTCGCATGATCGAGAAGTACAAGGGCGTGCAGATGAAGGGCAAGGGCGCAGTATACCTGCCAGATGAAATTCAAGTCGGCGTTGAAGGGTTTTCCGAGCTCCCCGGCAAATTCAAGAGCGTCATGGAGATGGATGTTAATGGCATGAAGCTCACCATTATCCAGGCAGTGAATGGGGACCGAGTCACAATCCGTCAGAACGGGGTCGATGTTCCGCTGAACGATAAGCTCAAGGAGGAACTGAAGGAACAGGTTTATGCTGACGGAGTCGCCAGTCTGATCGTACTTCGGGAGAGGGGCTACAAACTGGCGCCCCTTGGAGAAACCAAGGTGAACGATCGTGACGCGCTCGGAATAAAAATCTCCTCGCGAGGACATCGCGACGTCAGCTTGTATTTCGACAAGGCCAGCGGGTTTCTTGTCAAAATCGAAGACAAGGCCCTGGATGTCAAAAGCATGCAAGAAGTACTTCAGGAAAAGATCCTCGACAATTACAAGGATTTTGGCGGCATAAAACGTCCAACGAAAGTGGTAGTCCGCCGGGACGGCAAACCTTTTGGGGAAATGGAAATCACGGACGTGAAGATATTTGAAAAGCTGGAAGACGCGAACTTCGAACCTTGAGCGCATCGTCCAGCATGAGAAGGTTTCATGCAACCGCTCGACAATATGCGCGTTCTCACGCTGGCCATCAATCTCCCCGGTCCGCTGGCCGTCGCTCAGCTGGTCCGGCTTGGGGCCGCCGTGGTGAAGGTTGAGCCGTTGGAAGGCGATCCTTTGGCGCGCGGCGCACCCGCCTGGTACCAGGAACTGCATCGCGGTGTCGAAGTCGTTCCCTTGAATTTGAAGGACCAGGCCAGCCACAACCGGCTGACGACCTGGCTGGGGCAATCCGACCTGCTCATCACGGCGAGCCGCCTCTCGGGGCTAAGGCGCTTGGAGCTTTCCTGGCCTGAGCTGCATGCCAGTTATCCGCGGCTCTGCCAGGTCGCACTTGTGGGCTATGGCCCGCCGCGGGAAGAATTTCCGGGGCACGACCTGACTTATCAGGCCGAACTCGGCTTGCTCACGCCGCCGCATCTCCCGCGGGCGTTGATGGCAGATTGGGCTGGCGCACAGATGGCCGCGACGGCCGCTCTGGCGCTGATCCTTGCACGCGAACGTGGGCGGGAGGCCCAGTACATGGAGGTGCGCCTCTCTGAAACTGGCATCGAACAAGCATTGCGTCATGGGTTGACCACCGCCGGCGGAGTTCTGGGAGGCGGTTTCCCGGGGTACAACCTCTATCCTGCCAGAGAAGGCTGGATCGCCGTCGCGACCCTGGAGCCGCATTTTTGGGACCAGCTCCAGCGGTTGCTAATCCTCAGCTCCCCCGATTGTGAGCAACTACGAGCAGTGTTCCAAACACGCACGGCATCCGAGTGGGAGACCTGGGCAGAAAAACACGGCTTGCCTATCGTCGAGGTCCGATCAGCGCCAGCGCAATGAATCGGATGCCCTGGCTGAGGAGGCAAGCGGCAGTATTCTCCAATTGAGACGTGCTTCTCCCGGCAGCGACGTGCCTTTGGGTAGATTCATGGGTTATTTCATCCTCGAAGCGACTCTGTTCGTCCTTGGGATGCTGGCCTTCCTTATCGGTAAGGTGCCGTTGACGCCGCAGCGCACGGTTCGAGGGGCCGCCGCCCGCGTTGTGGGAGTCATTCTCATGATTCCCTTGCCGCTGTATCTTGTGGCTTGCAGGCAATCGCACGTGCTTCCCTTGGGTCGGGATGAGGACAGCCTCGATCCGCTGATGCATGAAACAGAAGGGTTTGTGCGGCTCTCTGCCGGGGCAGCCGCGTTCGCGTGCGTTCTCGCAGCGACGGTGTTCGCCATCGTCACATCCGAAAAACGTCGACGCGATTGAAGAATTAAAATCCATTTTCCAGGCTTCGAAGAGGACCAGGCGCCGTCCTCTTATCTCCGGCACGAACTCGCGCCGAGAGGGATTTCCTTGCAACACCAAGATGCCGGACGTACGCTGTGCTGAGTTGGGCATGGAACTGGGAGAATGGCAATGCAACTCACAGTAGAAGATCTCTTTGGCCAGATCGAGAAGCTGAAACTGGTGTCCGCGGAAGAGGTCGCGGCCATGAGAGGCCGCTGGCTCCGGGCCGGGCGCAAGGATGCCGCGGATCCGGCGCGCTTCTGCGAATGGCTGCGCGTCAATAATTACCTGACGGAGTTTGCCATCTCGGCCCTTTCCCGCGGCAAGTCCGATCGACTCATTTTGAATCAATATCGCATCACTGACATGCTGAGGACCGGCGCGCAAGCGGGTGACCTGCTGGCGGCGGATCCTCTCGATCGGCCTGTGCGCGTGCAGATCGTGTCACCCCAGTTCGCCAGAGAACAAGCATTTTATGAGAAGCTCCGGGGCCTGGTGCAACGCCTGATGAACGTGCAGCATGCCGGCGTCGCTCATGTGCTCGACCTCGGGCAAGCGCATGGCGTCGATTACGTCGTCAGCGAATACGTGCCAGGCGAATCGTTGGAAGAGGTTCTCAAAAGACGAGGCAGATTGAATTATGGTCTGGCGGCCCGAGTCTTCGCACTCGTCGTCGATGCCTTGCAGGCCTTGCATCACCAGGGCGTCCGCCTCGGCGACTTGCGGGCGGAAGATTTGGCATTTGCCAGCACCGACAAGGCGGCCGGTGGAGCCCGGACCGTGCGGATTGCGAACGCCGGCTTTCCTCGACATTTCTTCGATAGCTCCGCCCTGGGCATTGGCCCGGAGCGAACGGCCGAGAGCCAACCACGCCAACTGGAACGCACGGGTGAAACCGAATTGGAGAGGCCCGTGCGACCGGAGGAAGATATCTTGCGCCTGGGTGTGCTCCTCTACCGGACGGTAATCGGCCACGAACCAACCTCGCGCGGCGGACGGGCTAACGAGCAAGTGCGCCAGGCGGACCCCGAGGTGCCTGTTCTTCTGGCCGACATCATCGACTCGATGACGGATGGCGTGCCGGCAAACCGGCCCAAGAACGTCGCCGCCGTGGCCAAGGGGTTGCGCGTGTTCCTGAGGACGGAGGAGGAACAGAGCCCAGCACAGGTGGAAGATCGGGTCACCGTCCCCGTACAGAGTCCTCCGGCGGGCGCTGCCGAGAGCGAAGACCAGGATGGCAGTCCGGCCGACGGCAAGGCCGGCAGCCAAGCTGCTGAGCTCCCGCCAACTGTTGCGCATTGGAGGCAATTCGCAGGCGTCGAGGGCGAGCCGGAAATCAACAAACTCTTCCGCGCCGTGGTCAAGTACGAAGGCTCCGATCTGCACGTGGCCGCGGGCATGGCGCCCATGATGCGGTTTCAAAACCTGATGCGCCCCCTCGGAACGCAGGTCCTCGAACCTGCCGAGCTGGAGCATTTAATGCAGCCAATCCTCTCGGAGAGGTCGCGGAGCCAGTTGGACGACGCCGGCGGCGCCGATTTCGCGCACGTTCTGGCACACGGCGAAGGGCGCTTTCGCGTCAATCTCTTCAAGCAGCGCGGGCAGCTTGGCCTGGTGGCGCGCCGCGTCAACGCCAACATCCCTACCTTCGAGAAGCTGCGCCTGCCGGCCGTGCTCGAACGCCTCTGTCAGTACGATCAGGGCATGGTGATTTTGGCCGGCGTGACCGGCAGCGGCAAAAGCACCACCCTGGCCGCCATGCTGGAGTACATCAACGAACGTGAATCGGTTCATATCCTCACGATTGAGGATCCGATCGAGTACCTGTTCATCAGCAAGAAAGCACTCATCAACCAACGCGAGGTCGGCATCGACGTGCGCGACTGGCACATCGCGCTCAAACATGCCGTGCGACAGGACCCCGACGTCATCCTGGTTGGCGAAATGCGCGATCGCGAGACGTTCGAGGCCGGGCTCAACGCTGCGGAAACGGGTCATCTTGTCTTTTGCACAATCCATGCTTCGAGTGCGCCCAGCACGATTGGCCGCATTCTCGATCTCTTCCCCGCAGACATGCATCAAGCCATGCGCCAAAGCCTGGCCTTCAACCTCAAGGCCATCGTTTGTCAGAAACTCCTCCCTTCGATCAGACCCGGTGTTTCGCGCGTGCCCACCAACGAGATTATGCTGCTGAATCCGACAGTCCGGGACCTGATCATCAAGGGGGAAGACAAGAAGCTGCCCGACGCCATCCGCATCGGCTATCTAGAAGGGATGATCGACTTTAACGAAAGCCTTCGCCAGCTCGTTCACCGAGGTGACCTGGACGAGTCTGTCGCCTTGCAAGCGGCGCCGAATGCCGATGCATTGAAAATGGCCTTGAAGGGCATCAAGGTCGCCCAGCCGGGCATCCTTTAGAAACTGGGCGGACGCCTTTCTGCGACTTGGTACTGGTTCAGGGCGAACATTTCTCTTCAAGGCTTGGCTCGTTTCCACAGGCTGCAGGTTCGCTCGCTCCCGGCTTTTGCCGTGAATTCCGTCGGCCGATCTTTTCCCGGCGCCGAGAAGCAAAAGCGAACCTGGTCGCCGTCCCATTCGTAGATGCCGAGCTGCGTCTTGTCCTTCATCGGACCCCCGGTCAGCACGTAATCGATGGTCATCGGTTTCTTCGATGCGTTGACCGTGAACGTGGCCTTGAGGAAGACTTGGCCGCCGATAATCACGGTGGTTTCGTGACTCTTGACCACCCGCTTACTGGTCTTCAGAAACTCCTTGGGAAGCGCCTGGCCGTTGATTTCACCCGATACCATCGACCATTCGCCTTCCAGCCGGGCCATCTCCTTATCAGGTGGTTTGTGGCCACGGCCATCACGTTCGTCTGGAGTCGATGCCGGTGCGGGATCGTTGCGGGACTCGGCAACCGGATCTTTGCCGCGGGCTTTGTCGAGTGGATTCGTGCTCTTCTCGTTCTTGTCGCGCTTGAGAGTCTCCAGAGCGTGGCCGCTGCCGGCCCTGGTGGCAAACTCCTTGGGACGCACCTTGCTGCTGACGGTGAGACAGATTTTCCACGTAGCGCCGTCGAGTTCGTAGATACCCAGAGAAGTATTACCTTTTTCCGGGCCCTCCGTGAAATTCAGATCCAGCGTTTTTGGGGTACTCGCGGCGTCGATCTTGAAAGTGCCTTTGTAAGTCGCTCCCATTGAAATCGTGGTGAACTTGCGCCCATTCAAAACGATCTTGGATCCTGCGAAGATGTTTTCCGCCATCTTCCTACCGTCGATTTCCAGGGTGCTTACGCTCCAAGCGCCCTGCAACTTCTCCAGGTCGGATTTCATGGTGGCTCCCTTCTCAGGGCCCTCCGCGGCGGCCTGCCGGGCGGCGACACTTCCAGAAAACGCGGCATTGGGGTCCGCAGCCATTGCCTGGAAGGTGAGCCAACCAGCATCGACGCCGACCAAACCCACAGCGAACAGCGCGGCGTGAACGAACTTCATCTTGATCCACCCCATGGTTTGGAGTAATCCTTCCGAGAAAGCGACCTCACTTCCGGTCCCAATGACTTTGTCGACGTTGAATGCCGACGCCGTGCTGCTAAATGACCATGCGTGATCTTGCAGCAAACACATTCTTGGGTGCCATGCTTTCGGGCCCAACCTATGGCCAAAGATTCCCAGGAGGCGAGGCCCGAAAGCATGGAGCAGTCGGCGAACCGTCCCCTTGCGTTGGGGTACGACATGCTTTCGCGGCCCCGGCACGGAGAAATGGCTGGGTTCGGCCCCGCCTTGGGCCGAGAAAGCATGGCACCCCAGTTCAATCCCCTGCTGCTGATTCGCGCACGCTGATTTAGGTGGCGACAGCAGCGAACGAGACCGATCCAATCAGCGCTTCGGCCCACTTTCCACGGGACGGAATCGACCAGCCGTCCAAATGGTTTGATGAGCCATTCCGGCAGCCGAACAAACTCTGACAAAGCCCTAGTCCGGCCGCGGCGATTTATTGACCAGCTCCAGTGCCTTGTCAATCAGAATCTCACCGGTCATTTCGCCCAGCGAAGTCCGCGAAACGTACTCGTACCGTGGAAAGCTCTGGAAATCAACCTTCGTGAGGATATATCCAAATGCATCGTTCGTCAGGCCGAACAAGAGGTTGTGCTTGCCGTGCATCTTGCGCTTGAGATAGAAGCCGATGTTTGGCAGCGCCTCACCGGGGATGGTCACGATCTGGGCGTTGCCGATGTTCACCACGTTGATGCGCGCGTTGATGGACTGATCATCGTTATGGGCATACTTCAGAGGCGAGCCGACGACGACGGCCCACATGAGCAACGAATCGACCGGAAAACGTACGCTCATGGAGTCGCAGAATAGCGTTGGATCGGGTTGTTCACCGGCATCCTTGACGATACGCAACGCTTCGTCGGCCATCAAGCGGCCGATGCGCAGGCACTCTTCCCAGCTGCGTGAATCGTTCCAGTAGCCGCGTAGCGGGTCCTTTGGCTGATTCAGGTCGCGGTTGTCGGCCGTGATCATGCCTCCCTGCGCGCCATTGAGGAAGATCGCCGCGCCGCCGGTTTGCGCTTCGATTTTCTGGCACAGAGGGCCGATTAGGTCGGGACTGAGGATGCCAATGCTATTGCCAAGCACTTCCGGATGGATCGCATAGTTCACCAATGTCGCAATCGTTTTTCCCTGGGGGCCGACCGCCTGGATAACGCTCATCCGGCGATCATAGAGATCTGGCGCGTAATAGTTATAAGCGATCTTGCCCTTGGCTTCGCCTGTGGCAATTTTGAGCGAGGCGGGCTGCAACTGATCGATGGCAGCATTGAGGGCTTCGGCGGCCTTATCGCAGACGAAGTCCATGTACTTCAAATCGCCGGTGTGGCCGCCCTTGCCGTCCGGAAAACCGTAACAATCCGGTGCACTATGCGTGTGCGTCGAGGCGATGAGGATGTTGTTCGCAGGGATTCGCTTCACCTTGGCGCGGACCCGATCTCCGAGCGCTGATGGGAAGCCAAGCGAATCAAGTGCCACGACGCCAACCGAGACCTCCCCTTTCCGAAAGACGATGGCGCGCGCGGTCAATTCACCGCGCTTTTCTTTCGCAGGCTGAGGTATCCCCATGCCGCCCGAGACCGGCAGAAGCGGATTGGGCGTGATGATGCGTGTCGCAGCGCCTACCTGGAGTTCGGCACGTGCCGACGGTAGTCCCACGATCGCGCCTGCCCACACGCACAGGACCAGGATTCGCCGAAGCATGATTCAGGTCTCCACGAAGGAATGCTCTCGTAATCCCCCCTCCCCCGAGTAGAGCGAAAAGGGAGCCTATAAGTCCCATAGGCCCCATAGGTCCTACGAGACACTGATTTCGCGCGCCATCGCGAGTGCCTATTCTTTCGCGATGCGCGTAAAAAAGCGGTGGCCGGTCAAGGAACCAAGGCCACCGCCTGGAATGTTAGCAGCAAGGATCAGCTTAAGCCAAGATATTCGTAATGACCTCGCCTTTGACCAGCTCGCGCGGCTGATTCAAGTGATTGTAAACGATCGTGCTTGGATTGATGCCGACGCTGTGGTAGATGGTCGCCAGCAGTTCCAAGGGATGCACGGGGTTTTCCAGGGGTGCCGAGGCCGTCTTGTCGGATTTGCCGTAAACGAAGCCTCGCTTTGCGCCTGCGCCCGCAACGCACGCGGTATAGCAGTATGGCCAATGATCGCGGCCGTCGTCGTTGTTCTCGTTGCCGGAAGTGCTCACACCACGCTGCGGGCTGCGACCAAACTCGCCCACTGCCACAACCAGCGTTTCCTTGAGCAGTCCACGCTCATCCAGGTCCGCAATCAAGGCGGACAGCGCTCCATCGAACATCGGAGCGGCCTGATGCTTCAGGCGGTGGGTGAGTCCGGTGTGCGTGTCCCACGAATGGTTGTCCGAATTGGCAACCTTGGGCCAGTTGACCTCGACAAACCTCGTGCCGGCCTCGATCAAGCGTCGGGCGAGCAGGCAGCTTTGGCCGAAGGTGTTGCGGCCATAACGCTCGCGCATCGCCGGAGTTTCCTTGCTCAGGTCGAATGCGTTCCGCGCTCGGCCGGAAATCACCAGCCCCAGTGCCTTGCTGTAATACTCGTCGAGGTCGTATTTCTTGGTGGCCTTCTCCAGTGCGGGCATGCCGGCCGAGATCACATCGCGCAGCTTGGCGCGCCGTTCCAGCCGTGGTGAGGAAACCTCGTCGCGAAGGCGGAGATCGTCGATGTTGATGTGATCCATCTTCGTCATGTCCATGTCGTCGCCCGGCGGGTACAGGTAGTAGGGATCGTACGCCCGGCCGAGGAAGCCCGCAGTACCCGCCTTGCCGACCACGCCGCTCTCTTGCAGCGGGCGAGGCATCATCACGAAAGGCAGCATCGGCACCTCCGGCGGTTTCAGCCGGATGATGTTGGAGCCGATATTGGGAAAATCCTTGGGGCTGGGGGGCTCGAGCTGGCCTGAGGGGCTGACCTTATCAGCTGTGTAGCCGGTGAGCATTTGGTAAATGGCGGCCGTGTGGTTGAAGAGCCCGACCGGTGTGTAGCTCATCGAACGAATGAGCGTTACCTTATCCAGTACCTGAGCAAACTTGGGAAGGATCTCGGTGACCTTGATGCCTGGGACCTTTGTATCGATCGCCTTGAAGACGCTTCGAACCTTATCCGGCACGTTGTCCTTAGGGTCCCACAAATCCAGATGGCTGGGGCCACCCTGGAGGTAGAGGAGGATGACGCTCTTCGCCTTCCCCCAACCGACGCCTCCCGTAAGCCCTTCGCTCGCCGCAGCTTTTTGCAACCCAAGGATATTGGCCAGACTAATGCCCAGCATCGCGGAACCGCCGACGCGCAACAACTCACGGCGAGTGATGCCGTCGCAAGTGTCTTTGCTGATACCACCGGGAATTACAAGCATGACCATTCCCTCTATTTGTTGTGAATCGAAACGCAGGCAGGTAACGAGGCAGGCGTACCGGCACCGGATGGGCGGATGACCGCATAACTCTTTCGCACCCGGATACCATTTCAGTAGTAATATAACCTGTGGCTTTGCGGATCGTCAATCATGAAGTTGGTGAGCCCGGCGCGTCGAAAGCCGCCAGTGCCCGAAGAATGCTTGCAAGTCGCGCCCCGATTTGCCAAGATTGCTTTGTTACCTGCTGCGAGAGCCCGCCTCCCAACGGCTGCTTCCCACTGATGGGCGACGCCGCCAGAACGGTAGTCCTTCCGGGGACGAAGACTTTTTGATTCCGACGAAGACGACTTTGCGCTAACGCGCATGCGTGAGTGAAGGCCTATTCTTCCCCCTAGCCGGCCGCCGCTTGTTGAGGATCTTGCGATGAACGCCTTTCGACACATTGCACTTGGCTTCACGTTTCTCTCGGTTGGCGTAACCGCTCTCTTCGGCGCTCCGCCCGCTCAGAAAGACTCGAGGGAGCCAGTCGAGGTCAGTTACTATCGCCAGGTCCGCCCGATCTTGCAGCAGCACTGTCAGGGCTGCCATCAGCCGGCCAAGTCCATGGGGGGCTACGTGATGACAAGCTACGCAGCCCTTTTCGACAAGGGCAACAGCGGCGAAGATGGCGTCGTTTCGGGAAAGCCGCATGAGAGCAAACTCCTGGCCCAAATTGTCGCGAAAAACGGCAAGCCTCCGGCAATGCCCAAGGGAAGAGACCCTCTGCTCGGGCACGACGTGAGCCTCATCAAGGACTGGATTGCTCAAGGCGCCAGGGACGACTCCCCGCCCTTGGCCCGGCAGGTGGTCGATGCCGAGCACCCGCCGACCTATGCCATGCCGCCGGTGATTACCTCCATCGATTATTCACCCGACGGCCAGATTCTGGCAATTGCCGGTTACCATGAAATTCTCCTGCACAAGGCAGACGGCTCCGGGTTGCTGGCTCGCCTGATTGGCGTCTCGGAGCGAGTTCAATCTCTGGCATTCTCGCCGGATGGGAAGTCTCTGGCCGCCACGGGAGGCGATCCGGGACGCTTCGGCGAAGTGCAGATTTGGGACGTGGCCAAGAGGAAGCTCCGGCTGTCACTGCCTGTAACCTTCGACACGGTTTACGGTGCCAGCTGGTCCCCGGACGGCAGCAAGGTTGCCTTCGGATGTGCGGACAACACGCTGCGTGCCATCGACGCGCAAAGCGGCAAGCAGGTGCTCTACCAGGGGGCACACAGCGATTGGGTGCTCGAGACCGTATTCTCGACCGACGCGTCGCACCTGGTCTCTGTGAGCCGAGATATGTCCATGAAGTTGACCGAGGTGCCCACGCAACGCTTCGTCGATAACATCACGAGTATCACGCCCGGCGCCTTAAAGGGGGGACTACAATCCGTGGCGCGCCATCCCAAGAAGGACGAACTGCTCATCGGCGGTTCGGACGGTGTGCCCAAGATCTACAAGATGTATCGTGAGAAGAAGCGAGTCATCGGCGACGACTTCAATCTCGTGCGTGCCTTCGAAGGCCTGCCGGGCAGGATTTTCAAGGTCCGCTTCAATGTGGACGGCTCGCGCGTCGTTGCTGGCAGTAGTTTTGAGGGCCGCGGCGAGGTACGCGTTTACCAGGAGGCCGACGCCAAGCTGGTATCCAAGTTTGCGGGACAGAAGGGGGGCGTGTACGCTTTAGCCTATCGCCCCGACGGCAAGGAAGTCGCCTCCGCAGGTTTTGACGGCGTAGTGCGTTTCAACGATCCGTCGACGGGCAAGCTGATCCGAGAACTCCTGCCGGTTACTCTGAGCGCCACTGTGGCGAGCGCCGGCCCAGGAAAGAAGTGAGGTGAACGGCAGAAAAGGATCTCCCCTCTCCCCCGCTTCGGGGGAGAGGGGTTGGGAGTGAGGGGGACGAACGATCCCCGGCCAAGACCCCTCACCCCCGCCCCTCTCCCCGGAGTACCGGGGCGAGGGGAGAACCATTGCTGGCGTTCGGCTGATTGGACCCATTGCAGCCAAAGCGAACCTGAGAAAATACATGAACCACCATTCTCTCCACCGGTTTGCGTTTTTGATGGCCATCGCAGGCGTGGGAGTCGGCGCGGCAACGAACATTTCCGCTCAGGAGAAGATTCCCGCGGGGGCCAGCATCGTTCGCATAGAGGCTCAGCCGGCGAGCCTCGAACTGAAAACTCCCTACGACTATCGCCAGCTCCTCCTGACGGGTCAGCTCGCCAGCGGCGAACGCATCGACGTCACGCGCCTTGCCAAGATTGAACGACCCACCAGCCTCATCACTCTATCGCCCACCGGTCTTGTCCGCCCGGTCGCGGACGGCAAAGGAATTTTGAAGTGCACGCTCGCCGGCCAGACCGCAAATATTCCCTTCACCATCACCGGGCAAAAGGACAAGTACGAAGTTAGCTTCGTTCGTGACGTCATGCCGGCGATGTCCAAGATTGGCTGCAATGCAGGCACCTGCCATGGAGCCCAAAAAGGCAAGAATGGATTCAAGCTGTCGCTACGCGGCTACGACCCGCTTGCGGACTATCAAGCTCTGACGGATGACCTGGAGGGGAGGCGTTTCAATCGCGCCGCACCGGAGCGCAGCCTCATGCTGCTAAAGCCCACCGGAGCGGTCCCGCACCAGGGCAGCATGCTTATCAAACCTGGCGAACCTTTCTATGAACTGCTCCATGCCTGGATCGCCGACGGCGTCAAGCTCGATTTGAAAAGTCCGCGGGTGGCGAGCATCGATATTTTCCCGAAAGCGCCCATCATGCCGCTGCCGGGAATGAATCAGCAGATGGCTGTCCTGGCTACCTACAGCGATGGCTCAATGCGGGACGTCAGTGCCGAAGCATTTATCGAAACAAGCAATCAGGAAATTGCGACCGTCAACAAGCAGGGGTTAGTTAGCGCGCTGCGCCGCGGCGAAGCGACGATGCTGGCCCGCTACGAGGGCAACTACACGGCGACGACGCTGATCGTCATGGGCGACCGCAGTGGATTCGCCTGGAAAGAAGTGCCCGAGTTTGGCTACATCGATCAGCTGGTTGATGAAAAGCTGAAGCTGGTCAAGGTGCTGCCGAGCGACCTCTGCGACGATGCCGACTTTTTGCGCCGGATCCACCTCGACCTGACCGGATTGCCCCCCCAAACGCAGGAAATACGGTCCTTTCTCGCTGACCGCCGGCCAGCGAAGGCGAAGCGCGACGAGGTCGTGGACAAGCTGATCGGCAGCGCCGACTACGTCGAATACTGGACCAACAAGTGGGCAGACCTCCTCCAGGTCAATCGCAAGTTCCTGGGCGAAAAAGGAGCCATGGCGCTGCGCGGCTGGATTGAGCATGCCGTCTCCAGCAACATGCCCTACGACAAGTTTGTGCTGAGCATTCTGACGGCGTCCGGCTCGACGCTGGAAAATCCGCCGGCTGCCTACTTCAAGATTCTGCGCGATCCGCAAGGAACGATGGAAAATACCACTCAGCTGTTCCTGGCGGTGCGCTTCAACTGCAACAAGTGCCACGACCATCCGTTCGAGCGCTGGACCCAGGACCAGTACTATCACCTCTCGGCCTACTTCGCGCAAGTGGCCCGCAAGGACGATCCTAAATTCAAGAACCAAAAAGTGGGCGGCACCGATGTCGAGCAAGCAACCGCGCTGGTCGAGATCGTTTATGACAAGAAAATAGGCGAGGTCAAGAACGAGCGGACCGGCGCGTTGGCTGCACCGGAGTTCCCCTACAAGCACGCGGGTTCGTCACCTGCCAACGCCAGCCGCCGCGAGCAGCTCGCCAACTGGATTGCTTCCAAGGATAATCAGTATTTCGCCAAGAGTTATGTGAACCGCATCTGGAGTTATCTGATGGGCGTCGGCCTGATCGAGCCGATCGACGATATCCGGGCCGGCAACCCGCCCACCAATCCCAAACTGCTGGACCGCATGAGCGAGGAGTTCGTGAAGAGCGGTTACAACGTGCAGGAACTCGTACGTACGATTTGCAAGTCGCGCGTTTACCAGCAGTCGATCGCTACCAGCCGTTGGAACCAGGACGACGACATCAATTACTCGCACGCGCTGGCGCGACGCCTGCCTGCCGAGGTGATCTACGATACCCTACACCGAGCAACAGGAACTGTAGAACGGCTGGGGGGAATGCCCGCCGGTCTGCGGGCGGTGCAGCAGATCGATTCGAAGGTCGAGGTCCCCAGCGGCTTCCTGGACCTCTTTGGCAGGCCGCCACGAGAGAGCTCTTGCGAATGCGAGCGCTCCTCGGGGATGATGCTTGGACCCGTCCTCAACCTCATTAATGGCCCTGTGGTCGCGGACGCGATCAAGGACCCGGGCAACCGAATTTCCCGGCTGGTTGCGACCGAGAAGGACGACACAAAACTCGTCGAGGAATTGTTCCTCTCCATCTTGTGTCGTGCACCAACCAAGGACGAGGTCGCGGCCGGCCTTAAGGCTCTCGGAGCGGATACCGACGAGTACCTCCGACAACTTGACGAGCACAATCGGCGGGCTACAGCACTAGCAGCTTATGAGAAGCAAATCCCTGGCAAGCAAGCAGCCTGGGAGAAAGCGCTAAAGCTTCCGCAATGGACCGTCCTGGAGCCGAGCAGCGCAAAATCGAAGGGCGGGGCCGTGCTGACCAAGCAGTCCGATGGATCGTTGCTGGCCAGCGGCAAAAACGCTTTCCCTGAGGTCTACTCGATTACGACCGACACCATCCTCGACAAGATCACAGGGTTCCGACTGGAAGTTTTGCCCGATTCGCATTTGCCTTCTCAAGGGCCTGGCCGGGCACCCAACGGCAACTTTGTCTTGAATGAATTCCGAGTGACCGCGGCACCAAAGGCGGAACCAACCAACACCAAGAGCATTCTCCTTCGCAAGGCAATCGCAGATTTCTCGCAAGACGGTTGGCCCGTGGCGGCATCTATCGACGGCGATCCCAAGACCGGCTGGGCGGTTTTGCCTGAGTTCGGCAAACGGCATGTCGCCATCTTTGAAGTGAAGGACCCTGCGACCATCAACAAAGGGACCACGCTCACGTTAACCCTCGACCAGCGTTATTTCGGCAAGGAGCACAATATCGGCAGATTCCGCCTCTCGGCTACCACCGCGGAGGCGCCGATGTCGATCGATGGCTTGCCGGATGCCGTCGCGAAAATTATTGCCATCGCATCCGAGAAACGCACGGCCCAGCAACGGACCGAGCTGGCCAGCTATTATCGCTCAACTGACGCCGAGTGGATGCGGCTGCAACAGGAACAGGCCAGGTATCCCTTGCCTGGCGACAAGCGACTCCTGGGCGCTCAAGACCTTGCCTGGGCGCTGATCAACAGCCCAGCGTTTTTGTTCAATCATTGATGGGAATGAGCGGGGCTATTGCGGATTGAGTTCGGCGAACAAATCCTTCAAGGGCAAAAAGAAATTGGGTAGGAGCGACCCGCCGCTCAAGGTCTGCCCAATCCCGAGAAGGGTAACCTCCTGGGGACTCGTATATACTTCCACGGTCCGATGATCCGGATGGACCAACCACACTAATTCGGCGCCCGCCGCGAAGTAATCTTGGATCTTCCGTAACATCTCTTGTTCAGTGTTACTCGAGCTCAGCACCTCGACGGCCAGATCTGGAACCAGGCTCGGCAATGGCTCGCGGGGAAGTTGCCGGTTCGGCAGCCGATCCCACGAGATATAGGAAACATCAGGAATCCGGACGAGTCCCGGTGCGAGGCGCATCATTCCCGCTTCACCTGCCACAGTGCCGAGATTGCGTCCGGCCAGGTAATTGCGCAGATGCTGGATAAGGACCATGGCCAGGCATGATTCGCGGAGCCCCATGACTTTCTCCACCAAAAGTCCATCCACAAGTTCGTAGAGGCGCTTCTCCTCCGCATAAAGGGACAGCACGTCTTGTTCTGTGGCGGGGAGGTGGAGATTTGGATTCAAACGTAGTCGCTTCATGGGAAGCGGGCCGAATCGCTTCGCGACCTCGACTGCGGTCCAAAATTCGGGCGGTGCAGGAAGAACTGTGGACATCGTTTTCTCCTTCCCACGATAGTTTCTCACATTATGCGGCTTCCGAGAACTGAGAACAAGCGGATGGGAGATCATTCAGTTGACGTCTTATCACTGAGCCAACCGGAAGGCTGTTGAGGCGGAGGACTTTGCCTCCAGCATCGCTTAATTCTGCCACGTGGGAGCACGTTTCTCCAGAAACGCCTTCATGCCCTCCTGGGCGTCTCGGGCGAGCGCATTCTCAACCATGGACTTTTGAGCGACTGCATAAGCCTCGGGGTAATCGAGTGGGAGCTGCTCGTAGAACGCTGCCTTCCCCAGCGAAACCGTGTAAGCGCTGGCATTGGCTATTTGCTGAGCCAGACGCATGGTCTCTTCGTCCAATCGACCAACGGGAACGACTCGGTTTATCAGGCCAATTCTTTCTGCTTCGGCAGCCTTGATCGGCATCCCGGTGAGCAACATCTCCATCGCCTTCTTGGGCGCGACGGCACGGACCAGAGCGACGGCCGGCGTGGTGCAAAACAGGCCAATCTTGACTCCTGGCGTGGCAAACGCGGCGTCTTCGGATGCGACGACCAGATCGCAACTGGCTACCAGCTGGCAGCCCGCTGCGGTCGCGATGCCGTGCACCTGGGCGATCACGGGCTGTGGCAATTTGCGGATGGCTTCCATGACCTCGGTGCACAGTACGAACAGTGATGCGTAGTCGTCTTCGGCACCGTCCACCAGCTCCCGTAAATCATGACCGGAGCTGAACACCGGACCATTGGCCCGCAGAATGACGACGTGGACATTATGCTCCCCGGCAAGTCGGGCTAATTCGCGCCCGAGCGCGGTGAGCATCGCCCGAGAGAGAGCGTTGCGCTTTTCGGGATGGTTGAGCGTCAAAATGGCGACGTGGTCGACGACTTCGGCAAGGACAAGTGGCTTATCCATAACCAGCTCCGACCGTGTGCACGCAGTGGTGCAAGGATGCTAGCGCCCACCTTCCTTGACCATATCAGGTTTGGTCTTGAGCTGCTTGATCCAGTCCCGAAAGAGCTGTAGTCCACGTGCATCCACAACAGTTGAGCTGAGCGGCGGCATACGTCCCGGCGCCAGCCGGCTGATGCGCTGGTAAAGGATCGAGCGCTCGGGGTCGCCTGCGGCAATCAGACGGGCGTCCGCAATACCGAAGCTCTCGTGCTGCGGCCGCACATTTATCGTGTTCATTTCCTCCGCAGGCGTCGGGTAACGCAGTTGCATGCGGGCGTTGCCGCCGCCGTCGGTGACATGGCAATGGGAGCAGTTGGCGTGCAAATAGGAACGGACCCGTTCATCAAGGGTTGCGGTTTGGTCGTAGGGGTCGACAAGCCGCCGGTGTTCCTCCGGCGGAAGTACTAACCTGGAAGTAAACAGCCCCAGGTGCTCCAGCGTTCGCAATTGGTTCGCGACGACTCCTCCGTAGTTGTGGTCCCTATTCAATTGCGGAGTGCTGAGCCCCAGCACAAATTTGGCAGCCCGAGAGTGGCACACCATGCACTCCGCACGGCTTGGATAATGCCAGCTTTGCTGGTGCTCGCCACCCGAGACGTTCGAATCTCGAATGGTGAAAACCCGATCCGTTCCTGTCGCCTGAACCAATTCCGCGTCGGTTTGGGCGTCGTTCCAGAGATAGGTATAGCCGTGCCACTGCCCCTGTTGCCGGGTCAGGAGCCTGGTCTCGATGCGGCGCCGGGACGAGGGATCGCCAACCTGCGTATCGAGTGAAAATGTTTTCACCATGACAGCCCCGTCGGGGAAGTCCCAGCTTTCGTAAGAGTTGAACTCGATTTGCGCGTCGCCAGGCAGCGCCAGGTAGCGATCCTTGTGGGCGTTATCGGACCAAAGTGGGGAATTTACCGAGTAGGGTATCAACCCTGGAGCGGGCTGGTGGTCCTTCACTGATGTGAACAATCCGGTCTCGCTCAGACGGGTTGGAAATTTAGTGTCGGTGATGGCGGGTGGGGCAGGCTCCAGGTGGAAAATCTCGCCGCTCAGCGGGACGACGTACAGCTCTCCCTGGCGGTCCTCCCCGAACGCGACGATTTTGATGGTCGTCTGCGCAAGCTCCTTGTGCCAGGTGACCTTCTTGCCGTCGTAACGGAGTCCCCAGATCTTGCCCGTTTCGTGGTCCCCGTAGATGTAGGCGCCGCGGAGTTCCTTGAGGCGTGAGCCGTGGTAAACGAACCCGCCGATGATCGAACGAAAATCGGAGTGGGGATGCTCAACGATGGGCGGCACAATGGGTGTCGGCCCTCGCTTCCGATGCAATTGAAAGGGATGGCTGCCTTCCATGACGCTCCAACCGTAGTTGCCGCCGCGCTTGATCAGGTGGATCATCTCCCAGAGATCCTGACCGACGTCGCCCAGCCACAAATCGCCCGTTTCCGGATCGAAGGTGAAACGCCAGGGATTGCGCAGGCCGTAAGCCCAGATTTCCGGGCGAGCCCCCGCCATGTGGACGAATGGGTTATCCTTGGGAATGCCGTATGGCTTCCCAGGATCGGGATGATCGACATCAATGCGGATCATGGAGGCGAGCAAATCGCTGAGGTCCTGGCCGGTCTCGAGGGGGTCGGAGCCGCTGGTCGAGTCTCCGACCGAGATGTAGAGCTTCCCGTCAGGTCCAAAGGCTAGACAGCCGCCGTCATGACCTGTTGAGTCCCATTCGACCAGAAGAAACTCGGTCTTTGGATCGCAGCGCTCCGGATGTCGACGATCGACCTGGTAGCGGACAATCCGGTTTCTCTGAGTCTTGTTCCAGGTGCCGTTCAGAAAAACATAGAAGTACCCGTTTTTTGCATAAAGTGGGTGGAAGGCCATGGCATAGGTCTCCCGGCCCGTATCGAGAAAAAGCGGTGCCTTGTCGGCATCCTGGTTGTTCCGAAAGCGCGCGATCTTGCCGTAGCGCTGGATGACAAAGAGATAGTCCGATCCAGGCTCTTTCATGATATATAACGGCTGCTCGAACTTGAGCCGTGGAAAAGAGCGCTCGATGCGATATGGTGGTGGAGGGTCGGGGGAGCCGACGACGTGCGAAGTCGTCCAGAGAACGCGCTTGTCGATCCCAAACGGCATGTGCGGCGCGGAAACGTGGCTCAAGCTGGCAGCTTGCCCTACAAGACCGGATTGGCAAAGTTCCCCACCACTCGTTGCCGGCATGCCATCCAGGGCCCAGAGGGCAAACATCGACATGAGACAGAGGCTGGCGCGGCGCATCAAGGAGTCCCTCGAATTTGGAACGCTTGGTATGCAAGTGCACCTGAGATGCTACGACACCCGGCAGGATTTTCAAAGTCGATTGATCCGGGTCAGAGGAAAGAAATACACAAAAAGGGGTGAACCAATCCTGGCGTCCTTCGTCATTTGTGCTTATGTTCGGTAAATGCAAAACAGGAGGTTCTTTACGAAAGGGGGTGTAAGTGAGATGCCGAAATCATGGTTGCTGGTAATCGCCGCCACCCTTGCCGCCATCCCGATCGGCGGACTGCCATCCGCCAAAGCGACAGCAGAGGAAAGGCCGCTCCTCTGGGCTGCGGACGCGGAGGGAGGCGCCCCCTACATCTTCAAAGACCCCAAGGATCCTCAAAAGAACATTGGTTACGAAGTCGACATCGCTGCAGCTCTGGAGCGCGAGCTGGGCCGGCGCATTCAATTCAAGCAATACGAATTTGAAAGTATCTTCAGCGGATTGGAACGTGGCGACTTCGACTTTGCCATGAACGGGCTGGAAATTACCCCGGACCGCAAGAAAAAGGTGCGTTTCACCCGGCCCTATTACATTTACAAACTTCAATTCGTCACCCGCGCAGGCGAGCGCAGGTTCACAAGCCTCGAGGAATGCCGGGCCCGCCAGGACCTAACCATCGGCACCCTCGCGGACACCGCTGCGCAGCGCCTGCTCGACAAGCTTGGCCTCAACAAGAAGATCTATTCGGGACAGGTTGAACCCTACGGAGATCTCGCTCTCGGGCGGATCGACGGGGTTTTGCTCGATCTGCCGATCGCCCTCTACTATGCGAAGGACGATCCCAAGCTCAGATTCGCCGGCCCACCCATCGAGCCCGGATACTACGCGATCGCCCTGAATCCCAGAAACGATGCGCTTGCAAATCAACTGGATGGGGCCCTGGAACGCCTTCTGCAAAGCGGCGAGTTGCGGCGCATCGATGAGAAGTGGGGCCTGTGGGACGATGAACAACCCCAATTGCTCCACGATAGCAGCAAGCTGATTGCGGCGGACGCGGAGAGCGAATGGCGCTTCTCCCTTTACTTGCCATTGTTGCTCAAGGGGGCAGGGCTCACAGTCTTCATAACCGTCGCGAGCATGCTGCTTGCGGTTCTGCTGGGATTGCCGATTGCCCTCATCCGACTTTACGGGCCGGCCCCACTGCGCTGGCTCGGTTTGCTTTACGTGGAGTTCTTCCGCGGCATCCCGGTTTTGCTGCTGCTCTACTTCCTCTACTACGGCTTGCCCGTGGTTGCCGAAAATCTCAAATTACCCCTGGCATTGAATTTGGACCCTTTGCAAGCGGCGATCCTGGGTCTCGGTTTGAACTATGCTGCTTACGAATCCGAGATCTATCGCTCCGGCATCGGTACGTTGCCAATCGGGCAGTGGGAGGCAGCCGCCTCACTTGGGATGTCGCGTGCTCTCACATTCCGTCGCATTATCCTGCCGCAGGCGATCCGGGTGATCCTCCCGCCCATGACCAACGATTTCGTGGGACTGTTCAAAGATACCAGCATCGTCAGCATCATCACGGTGGTCGAGTTGAGCAAGGAGTATCAGATCCTGTCGAAATCGAGCCTGAAGTATTTGGAGATTGGTTTGGCCACGGCCGCCTTGTACCTGATCATGTCGGTGCCACTCGGCTACGTGTCGCGTTACCTGGAAAAACGATGGAGCAAGGATCTCGAAGGATGAACAGGAACGAAGATATGCAGATCAACGTTGCCAACCTCACCAAGCGCTTTGGCGACCGCCTCGTGCTGGACGGGGTGAGCCTGACGGTGAACGCCGGTGAAACCGTGGCCCTCATCGGCCCAAGCGGCGGTGGCAAATCGACGCTCCTGCGTTGCCTCAATGGCTTGACCACCATCGACGGCGGCGAAATCCAGATCGGCCGGCATGTCCTGCGTTCCACCGCGGCGAGTCGTGGCAACGGCAACGATTCACAGCAAGTATGCCGGTTGCTGGGCATGATTTTCCAGGACTTTCAATTGTTCCCGCATTTCACTGCTTTGGAGAATGTGATGGAGGCGCCGGTCCATGTATTGAAGCTGAGCAAGTCCGCCGCACGGGAGCGCGGCTTGAGTCTGCTCAAGCGCGTCGGTCTGGGAGATCGCGCCGATGCCTATCCACGGCAGCTGTCAGGGGGACAGAAACAGCGCGTGGCGATTGCGCGGGCGCTCGCGATGGAGCCGCGTGGCCTCTTATGCGATGAAATCACCAGCTCTCTCGACCCCGAGCTGAAGAATGAGGTGCTCGAAGTACTCGAAGACCTGAAACGCGAGGGCATGACGCTGGTAATGGTGACACACGAGATTGGCTTCGCACGCCGGGCAGCCGACCGCGTCATCGTCCTGGCCGAGGGCAAGATAGTCGAAGAAGGGCCGCCCAGCCAGGTCATCGATCGGCCGCAAACGCCGCGCACACAGCTATTCCTGCGACGGGTTTTAGGATAACTTGGGATGTTACTCCGCCCTACTGGGAAGCAGCTCCCTGGAAACATTTCTTGGCACCGCGAGGTATTCAAACACGGGAACATTCGGTGCGAAACGTGAATGGTTCAGCGCAACGAGATGAGTATGCGGGAGTGAATGCATGTTGAAACGAGCAATGGGATCATGCCTGCTGGCGTTGTTTCTCGCTTTCCCTGCGCTTGGTCGAGACGCACAGGACGACCTTTGGGCGGCGGCCAAGAAAGGCGACGCCAAGGCCGTGGAAACTGTTCTCGCCAAGGGCGCGGACGTCAACGCCAAGACCGCTTACGGCGTCACGGCTCTGCATTTCGCGGCGGACAAAGGACACGCCGAGGTCGTCAAGGTTCTTCTGCAGCACAAGGCCGATGTCAATGTAAAGGATAAATTCTACAACTTCACCCCGCTGGCATGGGCTCAGATGCGCGATCGCTGGGAAGTGATCAAGCTTCTTGTGGAAGCCGACGCGGTTGGGGCGCAAGGTCTCTTCAGCAGCGCGGTAAGACAAGGGCAGACCGATGTGGTGCGCGCCATCCTGGCCAAGGGCAAAATCAAGGAGGACGCCCTGAATGCGGCCTTGGCTTCCGTACCTGCCAAGCATCCGGACCTGGAAGAGGTTCTCAAAAAGGCGGGAGCGAAACCTGGGCCGCCCAAACCAGACTTTCAGATTCCCATCGATGTGCTTAGTAGCTACGCGGGCACCTACGAAACCCAGGGTCAACGAATCAAGGTGGTGTTGAAAAACGATAAACTCAGTCTGGATTTCGAGGGGCGGACCATTGCCACCTTGAAGGCGATCGACCGCACGACTTTCCATCCGAATGGAAACGAATCGCTAACGTACTCCTTTCTGCGCGACGGCGAAAAGGTCACCGGCTTCGTGGCGAAGGGATCAACCAATGAGGTAAAATTCAAACGCATTGAAGCGGTTGCTGCAGCAATTCTTCCGCCAAAGCCAGTCAAACCTATCATCATCATCGACGACGCTGTGGCGGTCGTCACCTCGCCGCAAAATTGGCCCTCCTTCCGGGGGCCGAATGCCTCAGGCGTGGCCGACGGCCAACATCCGCCGCTTACCTGGGATGTTGAGAAATCCAAGAACATCCAGTGGAAGACAAGCATACCTGGCTTCGGGCACTCATGCCCCAGCGTTTGGGGAGACCACATTTTTCTTACCACCGCCGTGAGTGGCGACTCCAAGGCTGCCTTGAAGGTAGGCCAGTATGGCAATGTCGATTCCGTGAACGATTCTTCCGTTCACACCTGGCGTGTTTACGGCCTCGACAGGAAGACGGGAAAGGTCCTATGGGAACAGACAGCCCACCAGGGTGTGCCCAAGGTCAAACGGCACATGAAATCGACGCACGCGAACCCGACGCCGGCAACAGATGGCAAGCACGTTGTTGCTTGCTTCGCCTCGGAGGGCCTTTACTGTTACGACTTCCAGGGCAAGCTCCTCTGGAAGCGCGACCTGGGCACGCTCGACGCGGGATGGTTCTACGATGCCGACTACCAATGGGGTTTTGGCAGCTCCCCCATCATTTACAAGAACCTGGTCATTGTGCAGTGCGACGTTGGTAAGAATTCTTTCCTCGCCGCCTACAACGTGGAAGACGGCCATCAGGTTTGGCAGACGCCCCGCGAAGAGATCCCCTCCTGGGGCACACCCACGGTCATTGAAGGAAAGGATCGCGCGCAGCTGGTCACCAACGCAACGAAATTCGTGCGCGGCTACGACCCGATGACCGGCAAGGAGCTGTGGCGTCTATCGCGCAATGCAGAGATCACGGTACCCACCCCCATCGCTGGGAACGGCCTCATCTTTGTGACGAGCGGTTATAGCCCGATCCAACCGATCTATGCGATTCGGCCGGGCGCGACGGGGGACATTTCGCTGAAAGAAGGCAAAGACTCCAACGAATTTCTAGCCTGGAGCAAGAAACGCGGCGGTCCGTACATGCCGACGCCTATCGTGTATGGCGACCACCTTTATACCTGCGCCAACAGCGGCCTGCTCACCTGCTATGAGGCCAAAACGGGCAAACAAATCTTTCAGCAGCGCATGGCCGGCAAGGGTGGCTACACGGCCTCGCCCATCGCGGCAGACGGCTACCTCTATCTCACGAGCGAAGAAGGCGAGATTCGCGTCGTCAAGTCCGGGACTGGACACGAAGTGGTTGCGACCAACCAGATGCGCGACGTTTGCATGGCCACGCCTGCTATCTCGAACGGCATGCTCGTTGTGCGCACGCAGCACTTCCTGTACGGCATTGGCAGGACGGACGTCGCGCGCTCCAACAAGCCCCAGACAGTTCCCGCAAGTGTCAACCCAGCGCGGCCAGCCCATTCCGAGAAGTGAAAAGAACTGTAGGGGCCACCGGTGCCTCTCGAAGGCTAACTTTTGGGACCCGAGAACGAGGCCAGAGAGAAATCCAAAGCAAATCCAAAAATGAGAAATGTCATGTTATGTCATGTAAAAGGGGGATAGGCAGACACCTTGTCTGACAGAGATAGAAATCTGCAAGATTATATTCTGAAATAGGTTACGTCCCGTCCGAAAGCTTGAACGAATGGCAGTTGCACATGACAAATGTCATGTGTACCGATGTACATATTCCCAAGCATTCTGGCTACGTGGCCAGAAACCAAAATCAGGACTTGAGGAGGCAATAGTTAGCGTAAATCGAGTTTGCAGCGCCTTCGTGAAAGGCAGGAGGCTCTCGTTTCGGGATTAACAGCAGTAGCTTTTGGAATTCCCGAACCGAGATTCTGCTTGCCCGGCCGAGGCTTGGCAGGCTAGGATAACATCCGTTCTGCGAAGGGGAAGTACTCCCCTGCCGTTTGAAGACCCTCCAAGCCGTTGGACCTGCCTTCCAGCCGCCTCCGGGCAGGTGGTTAGGAAAAACCGGATATGCTTCAAATTCTCGGCTCGCCTCGGAAACTCTGCAGCGGCTGGTCCCGCCGAGAAATGTTGCAGGCTGGGGCACTGGGGTTCTTTGGTCTAGGCCTGAGTGATTTTCTGCGGTTGTCCGATCTGCAGGCGCGGGAGGCTGTCCGAGCAAATCGGAATCAATTTGGCCGCGCGAAGTCTTGCATCCTGATCCACCTGTATGGCTCACCCAGCCAACTCGAAACCGTCGATCCCAAGCCAAACGCACCAGTCGGCATCCGCGGAGAGCTGAAATCAATTCGCTCTGCCCTTCCGGGACTTGACGTCTGCGAACTTCTGCCGAACCTGGCGAAAGTCATGGACCGTTGTACGGTCGTGCGGTCGATGACGCACCCCTACCCAATCCACGGGGTAGCCTATGCCCTTACTGGCATCCCGCAGATTGAGGTGGCTATGGAGCTGAGCCCGCGCGATGCGCGGCACTGGCCCTTCGTCGGCTCGGTGGTCGATCACGTGCTTCGTAAGAGGGAAGGGATCCCGAACGCGCCGGGTGTTCCCAACAATATCGCCCTGCCGTTTCCCTTTAGCAGTCAGCGCGTAGGCGAAGTGCCTCGTGCGGGCCCATACGCGGCCTTCCTGGGCGGGGCGTTCAACCCGGTGTGGACCGAATTCCGTGGTAAAGCGACCCGGAGCGTGATCAAGACCCTCCAGAACCAACGCGTCGACGTCCAGGAACCGTATCTTGGCATCACGCCGGAGAGCAGATTCGAGTTAGCCGCCTCGACTCAACTGCCTGTAGACATGACGCTGGATCGACTCAATCAGCGCCGCAGCCTGGTGGAACAATTCGATGAGGCGCGCCGGGATCTGGGACATTGCTCTACTGGGCGTAATCTGGACCGCTATCGCGAGATGGCGCATGCAATGATCTCGTCGGACAAGGTCCGAACAGCCCTCGATCTCGGCCGTGAGCCGTTGGCTCTGCGTGAGACGTATGGCATGACGCTCTTCGGCCAATCTTGCTTGGCCGCCCGGCGGTTGGTAGAAGCCGGCTCCCGTTTTGTTACTGTGTTCTGGGATGAATACGGCCTAGCGGGCTCGGGCTGGGATACCCACTGGGACCACTACCCGCGCATGAAAAACGAGCTCCTTCCTGGGCTCGACATGGCCTGGGCGGGATTGATCGCTGACCTCGATGCCCGAGGCTTGCTCGATGAGACGCTGGTTCTTTGCGTCAGCGAGCATGGCCGGACGCCCAAGATTCAAAACGTGACCGGCGGCGGCCGCGATCACTGGTCGCAGGCTTATAGCTGCCTCTTCGCCGGCGGCGGCATTGCGCGAGGCCGCATTGTGGGAAAAACCGACAAGATCGCCGGCACGGTCGTCGATCATCCGGTTTCACCCAAGGATGTCCTTGCCACGCTCTACCACCTGATGGGCATCGACCCGCATACCCCCATCATCGATCGCACCGGCCGGCCGCTCCCTTTAGTGGAAGGCACGGTCGTTCAAGAGATGCTTGGATAGCAGATGGGACGAACTGCGCACATCGAGCCTGCAGGATAAACCTACCAGCGCTACGGGCTCCCTTCCGCACCCTTCTGATAGTGGCGGCTAAGCCAGTACAGCACTGTCTTGATCTCGAATGGTTTCATATCTGGCCGCAAGGAGAGAATGCGGGCCGCGATGCCGGCGAGATGAGGAGCCGCCCAGCTGGTCGCAGGCTCCTGCGCGAACGGTCCAAAATGGCCCCTGCTATTCGCCTGGAATTCGATCTGGTCCTTTAGGTGGTATGCGAACTGCAGCGGGTTGTTGAAATTTTCCTTGTCCACGGAAATGAGGGGCGGAGCGAATGCTGCTGGGTAACTGCGCATGATGGGATGATCATTGTGTGCGGCCGCGAAGATGAGGACATCCTTGTAGTAGCCTTCCTCGATAGCTCGCAGGAACTGATAGCGGCGCTGGACTTGCTGGAGGCGATTTTCCGGCACTCCCAGCGACAGGTTGATAATCTTGCACTTCCATACGTTGATAGCCCAATGCAAGGCCCGCAATACCACTTCCACTTCACAGCTTCCTTGCGGCCCAAAGACGTCGGCTGAATAAAGGCGAACGCGAGGCGCCAGGCTCAGAATGATGTCGGCGACGGTTGTCCCATGATGGCTGCTCTGATGGCCCGTGTAGGACAAAGGGTCGGCCTTATCTGGGGTGAATATGCCACCTTCGATGATGTGAATCTCCTGGCCGCGCTCATGCGCTCGTGCCTGGAGAACGGCTTGCTCGACGCCGCTATCGACGACGCAAACCCTGACCCCTTCGCCGGTCGCGCGCGGATCGCCAAGGAGCCGCTCGGGAGTCAACAGTGCGAAAACTTCTTCGAACACGTCGCGCTCTGGCTGCGGAAACGGGGCGTTGCTCACAACCGGGGGTCTCCTGCTCCGGTGGCGCTATCGAGCAGGTCGCGCAGGCTCTCCACCAATCGGATGCAATGACTGACTGCTGCCGGCCCATGGCGCAGTGCAAGGACACGAATCGCTTCAACCAGGCGTAAGGTTTCATCCGCCTCCACCGCTGACGCAGGATTGGCACCCAACCCTTTGCGGAGCTGTTCCAGCACTGCCGTGGGAGGCGGCTGTTCCTGGCGCTTTCGCGCATTGCCTTCCAGCGACTGAGCCACCGTGTCGCTCGCTCCCAACGCAGCGGCCACGGCGTCGAAAAGGATTTGCCGGGTTTGCCGCTCGGCCAAGGCCTGGCGTAGCATTTCGGTCCCGAAATCTGCCGCGGCAGCGATGAGCCGGTGATCCTCTTTGCTGAATTCCACATGGGCCTTGTCCGCAGTCTTCTTGTCGAATAGCTCGAGCACTGCCTGAATTCCCGGTGCTACTGCCATTGGGGCGGCAAGCAGCGACTGACGCCCGTGCTCAAAAGGTTGCAGCTCCATCGAGCCCGTCACGGTCATTTGATCGAGCCCGTTCATGGCATAAGGCTCTTGCAAGCTAACCACAGTACCGGCAATGGAACGCGCAAACGGCACCAACTCCGCCGGAATCGCGTCGCCTGCAGCCGTGTAGGCGCGATAATCCTCTGCGGGGTGGCGCTCGGCATCGTGACTGCGGATCAACAGCACGCCGTCTCGGGCTCCTGTCGAATCCAGGAGGAAGCGCATCAGAGTTCGAATTGCATCCGGCAGCGGAACGGGGTCGTTGAGGGCAGAGGCAGATTGCACCAGGGGCAGCACCTTCTCCACCGCCTCGCGAAAAGCCACAAGGCTGCGATGCAGCCGCTGCTCGCGCTTTGCGGGTCGGATACGTTCGAGTTGGCGATAGACCGCGGTCAAGAACGTGCCACGGTCGAGATCCTGGTTCTTGTCGAGGTAGTCGCGCACGCCCATGCGCATGGCATCGAGCGGAGTCGCCTGGTGCGCGAACCCCGTGATCATGATCGCGATGATATTGGGATTGAAAAGGTACAAATCTTCAAGGAGTCGAAGCCCGTCGTTGCCGGCACCCAGGTTCCAATCCAGAATGGCCAGGTCCGGGGCGAGTTCGTTCGCCTGCACCAGGGCTGCCTCAGCGTCCGCTGCCGCAAGGATGCGGCAATCCAGACCCGCGCCATCAAGCCACTCGCGGAATGTCTTCCGAACGGACTCCTCATCGTCAACGATCAAAATGGTTTCGACCGTGTCGTCGATCGGCGGCATAAGTGGATCACCCTCGGCCAGAACAGCTTCCCCGACTTCCTTATATCAAGCAACGAGGGAATCTACCAACATCGCCTGGGAGTCACGTGGATGGAAAGCGGTGCGTCGATCAGATTCGACGGACAGCTAGATAGGATTGCCAGGCGCGGGCGAAATCGCCCTTCAAGAGTGAAATCATTGCGAGCAACCTAAGGGATTCTTGATCCCGCCGCTGCGCCCCCACTCCGTCCGTGATAGCTAGTGCGGATTTCCAGCGGCGCTGGCAGACACACCGGTAGGCAGCAGCCAGCGCATGCGCGCGCTGCCTCTCCAAGGCAAATAGGAGCGACAAGTCGGCCCGGCAGCGCCGGCACTGCGGCCCCTGGTCATTGTTAACCCGACAGACAGGACAACGCATAGGTCTATGAGGTACGGAACTTGCGGTTGACCCTTCGTGGCAGGTGCGCGGCTTTTCGACGGAGGGTTCTTTAGGCTTCTTCCAGGTAGAACAAAATGTCCGCTAATTGATTGCTCGAGGCGGTCACTCTTTCCCATTGCCGATCCGTGAGGGCCACACGAAGCTCTCCCATCAAGCGTTCCAGCTCCTTCCGGTCCTCCGGCTGGGCTTTTTGGCAAATGCGCTCGGCCTTTTCCAGCAGAGCCCGTGCCTGCACCGCTTCGCGCTGGCCTTCCCGCGGGCCCGGCGTAAGGACAGGCAGCAATTCCTCTTCGAGGCCGTTCGTCTCGATGTCCGGGTCCAGCGAATCCTCCCAGAGCTCCTCCAGCCGCGACCGCGCGGAGCCGATTTCTTCCCGCTCGAACCGTGCCAGAGCGTTCTCGATGGTTATCTGCTTCTGGAGTCCCGTAGCGCGCTCGCGTGCCGAGACCTTGAGCATCCCGTCGAGGTTCAGGTCAAGCTGCACGACGATTTGGTTTCCCGCAGCAACCCGAGCCAGGCCTTCGATGCGAAACTTTCCCACTTCATGATTGTGGCGAATGTCGTCGCTTTCGCCTTGGTAGACGTCGATGTCCACTTCCGTCTGGTTATCATGGACCGTGTGAAAAACCTCGCTCCGCGAAGCGGGCAATGCCGTGTTCCGGCAAATAATTGGGGCAAATCTGAATGGAAAATCGAAGCCCTGGAATTCGTCCAGACAGCGAATGCCCAGGGAGTGCGGCGTGATGTCCACAAGCACGGCCCCGACATCGGCTCCCTCGATGATGGCCGCCTGGATGGCGGCGCCCATGGCAACACAGAGGTCCGGGTTCACCTCCTGATGAGGGGGCTGCGCCAAACGCTCCTCGAGGAGCCGGCTGACGAGCGGCGTCCGAGTGCTGCCGCCGACCAAAACAACCTTATCTATAGCTGAAGCGGTCAGATGGGAATCATCCAACGCCCGCTGCACGCACTCCATGGTCCGATCCACGAGCGGTCGAATCATGTTCTCGTACTCTTCCCGGCTGACTTCCATATTCAGATGCAGCGCCTGGCCATTTTTCTCGGCAATGAATTCCTCTTCAATGCGAGCAAAGGGGTGATAGGAAAGAAGTCGTTTGGCAGCTTCGACAGCGCGCAGCACACGGGCTTTGGAGATGAGGTTGCTGCGCAGGTCGAAGTCATGCCCTTCCTGGAAACGGTCGCAGACAAACTTCAGCAGCAGATCGTCGAAATCGTCACCGCCCAGCTGGGTGTCGCCGTGGCTGGCCAGGACCTCGACCACTCCTTCCTGGGCCTGGACGATCGATACGTCGAAGGTGCCGCCGCCCAAGTCATACACCAGCATGCGCCGCAATTCGTGGTGGCTGGCGTCATAGGTGAGGGAGGCGGCAGTGGGCTCATTAAGGATACGAACGACGTCCAGGCCAGCCAATTCCCCTGCTTCGCGCGTGGCCTGGCGCTGAGCGTCGTTGAAATAGGCCGGCACAGTGATGGCGGCACGCTGTACGGGTTCGCCAAGCTGCTGCGAGGCCCGCTCGCGGAGCGTACGCAAGATCATTGCGGAGATCTCTTGCGGGCGATATTCGTGAACGCCCAGCATCACCTTGACGTCTTGGCCCATCTTTCGCTTGATGGACTTTATGGTGCGCTCGGGGGCCAGAACCCACTGGTTCTTGGCAGCCTTACCGACCAGCAACCGGCCATCTTCAGACAAGCCTACGAATGAAGGCAGGATAGGGTCGCCATCTTCTTCGAAAACGTATGGCTTCTTCTCCCTGATCACTGCGACTTCGCTATTAGTCGTCCCCAGGTCGATGCCCACAATCGGGGGAGCCATGAAATGATTCCTTTCCGAAAATTACGAGTCTCGAATTGCGATTTCCAGAGCCAATCGGGTACTAATCTGATCCGTGCGGCGAAGACCTCCGGTGGTGGATTCCGGGTCAGACACGTCAGGCCTTGACAACGCTCACCTGGGCATATCGGAACACCCGTCCGCCCCAATGATAGCCACGACGGACTTCCTGGATCACTTCTCCCGGCGGCCGGCCGCTGTCGGCCGCAATCGCTACTGCTTCCATGGTTTCGGGATCGAACGGCAATCCCACGCAATGTATAGTCTCGAGGCCCTGCTGGGCCAGCGCGCGCGCGATGCGCTCCAAACTCATTCTATAACCGGTGACCAGTGAGCTGAGTAGTTGGCTAACTTGGGCAGCTGCCTGACCGAGCTGCTCCTGCTGCTGCGCTCTCGCGCGGGCCGACCTCTCCTCCTCAGCCGCAGCCTCTTCTTCAGCAGAAGCGCCGCTGCCGAACCACCTTACCCACAAAGATGCCTTGATCCGGCACGGCCGACTCAGGTCCTGCGGAATCTTCAACGACGCTGACGCCGCCAACGCCATCTGCTGGAGAGAAGACAGAATGGCCTCCTGGACCCGTTGCGCCTCGCGATTTCCCAGGGACAGCGCATCGTAGACATCGACAAGTACCTTCAACAGAGGGCGCAGGGACTCCCGCTGAGAATGCTCGCTTTCCCGGCGAGCCTCAGTCTGCTTCTTCTCGAGCAAATCGAGGGCTCTGCCAAGCTGTTCCAGGGTTGTGCCATACTGTTCCTGCTGTGTCCTGGCCCCCTTGGTCTGCAGGTTCACCTCGTGGCGCAGTGCCACGAATTGGGAGACGATCGTATGCAGATCGATGGTCTCCGGTTCCTCACCCGAAGTTGGCAGTGAGCTGGATGGCAGCGATTGCAACCAGGTCCGGAACTCCCCGAGAGCTGTCTCGATGACATCGGGAGTCAAGGCTTGATCGACGCCGCCAGCATTGTTTCCAGAGACATCCGTTGTTGCGGGGTCCGGCATGTTAATTCCTCAATGATCGCTTCGATGCTCTCGTTCCTACCTGCCTCGAAGAGGCGATAGCGCAGCCTTGTATCCAGGTCGCGCAAGCTTTCATAAGCGGCTCGAATGGCAGCAAACTTCTCTGGGTACCGCTCGGGCGGAAACTCACGCACCAGCTCGAGGTAGCGGCGACGGATGGCATTGTCGTCGCTAGCAGCTGAAAGGCCCAATTCCTGGTAGGGGTCGGCCATGGATCTTTGCTCCTCGTAAGGGTTCCAGTCACTTTTTACTACAAACGGCGACCGGCTTCACGCTATTCCTCCGCCGGCACTGACAGTCGCGTCGCGGCATCAATGCCTGCAGCCAGCTCGGGCAAAATGCCCATTCGCGCATAAATGGGACGGATTAGCACGCGCAATTCGCGGAGCCTGGCGGCAAACCACAGCCCTCCCAGGATACAAGCCGTGCCGCCGACCATCACCGCGGCGGGCGCGCCCAGCAGGCTAGCCAGTCCGCCCGCCAGCAAGCTGCCAAATGGTGTCATTCCCATGAACGCCATGGTGTAGAGGCTCATGACTCTCCCCCGTTTGTCCTCTTGCACGATGGTCTGCAGGACGGTGTTACAGGCGGCCATTTGCACCATCATGCCGAACCCGCTCACAAGCATCAGAACCATGGAAATCCATAAGATTCGCGAATTTGCGAAGCCGAGGAGCGCCGCCCCGAAAAGGATGGTCGCCACCACGATCACCCGGCCTAGTCCGAGCACCGTGTTCCGCGCGGCCAGGTACAGGGCACCAATCAATGCCCCGACCCCCGAGGCGGCCATGAGCAAGCCCAGGACAGAAGGCGAATTCGTACGAATTTGGTCGGCAAAAATAGGCATGAGGACTGTGTACGACATTCCCATCAGGCTCACGAGCGCCAGCTGGATAAGGATGGCCCGGATGGGCGGGAAGCCAAAGGCGTAGGCCAAGCCCTCCTTCAGGCTGTGCCAAATTCGTTTTTGATGTGCCTGAATTTCTCGCGGTGCCACTGTCATCGCCAGCAAGGCCGCGATCACTGCCATGTAACTAAACCCATCGATCAAAAAACACCACACCTCGCCTACCAGGGCAATAAGCACGCCGGCAATGGACGGTCCGAGCAGCCGGGCGCTGTTTACGAGAGATGAATTAAGCGCGATCGCATTGGCAAGGTCCTCCTTGCGGGTCACCATCTCCGTCAGAAAGGCCTGGCGGGCCGGCATGTCAAAGGCATTGACGAGTCCCTGAAAAACATTGAGGAAAACAATTGCCCAGATTACGCGGTCATTTGCATTCCCGACTGACACCACCCAGGCCAAGCTGAAGGACTGAATCATGGAAAGGATCTGAGTGATTACAACCAGCTGATGGCGATTTGAGCGGTCAACCAGCACACCTGCAACCGGCGCCATCAAAAACGTAGGAATCTGGCCCGCGAAACCGACGGCCCCCAGCACGAATGCTGCCATGGAAGGCTCGCTCAATTTGAAGACGAGCCAACTTGTGGCCACGCGTGTCATCCAAGTGCCGATCAGGGAGATCCCCTGGCCGACAAAGAATAGCCTGAAGTTCTTGTGGGTCAGCGCTCGCCACATGAATTTCAGGCCAGACTCTCGACCCGGCTCGGCTTGCATGCTGCGCATAGTTCGCGGATTTCCCGGCCTGCGGAAGATGTTGCGGTTTCTCAATCGTCGTCATCGAAATCCAAATCCCCGTGGTCAGGCAGGGTGCCGAAGATTTCATTCAGCATTTCCATGCCAGGAAAGCCGCTGAACATTCCGTCCCCGCCGAGCATCAGTCGGCGGTGCTCGATAAGTTCCAACATGTCCTTTCGCTCGGCGCCTTCGGGCAATTCCTTGGCCAACTTTGTAGCCCGGTCGAGTAAGGGGCGCACTTTCCAGACAGGACACTGGAAAGGACCTTGAGTGAAATAGCTCTCCGCCTCTAGAAGCGGAAAATGAGGATTGCCTGGGAACGCACTCCGTCCTCGATTTGTGAATTTTCGCAAAAGAGCCAGGGCTCGCATGCTTAACAGCGCAGTGCTGATTTCCTTAAGCTCTGCGGCCGGAAGTTGGACTTTCAGGGCTTGTTCCAGGTACGCAAGGACCTTTTTTTCGTGCGTTTTTTGGCCACGGTAAGTTACCTCTGCACGGCAATGTGTGGCTGCGGTCAACGCGATGGCCACCGCGGCATGCGCGGAAACAGGATCGGCAAGACCAGCGTTGAATTGCTTATTGAACCGCGTCTTCAATGCCTGAGGCAGCCGGAGCCGGGTCGCCTCGATGAGCATGCTATAGGCAATAGGGAGCGGATCGCCCGCTAGCGCCTCTGCCTCTTTAAGCAACTCCTCTGCGCGCGGCTTGCTTCCGGCCTTGAACTCGCAAGCTGCCCACTTACATAGCGCCGAAGCTCTATCCTGTCCGTCACCGTAGGTGAGTGCAGCCTGGTAACCAGCACGGGCTTCATCGAAACTACCCGCTTCGGCAAGGCTGCGGGCGTCACACAAATGCGCGTAGCTGATCTGATGTCGGAGGCCGCGGTCGAGGGGCTTGGCCTTCAAGGCCCGGAGGTATAACCTCACGGCCTCGGCGTACTCCTGGCGCCTAAGGCGGATGTCTCCCAATTGCTGGAGTGTGAGGGCGTGGTCGGGAAATCGCTCGAGCAGTCTGTCTGCCACGCGCGCGGCTTTCGGGTCGTCCTGCCTATCCACGTGATACTGGACTAGCGATTCATGCGTTTCCAGCCGGTCCGGGGCCAGTTCCAAGCTGTGCTCGTAACACTCCGCTGCTGAAGGGCGCAACGGCCTAGGTCGCTCTGGGTGATTGCGAAGGAAGTCCGGCAAGTTTGGAATCTCGTCCGGGTCGGGGACATTGGCGGCGTAGTCGCCCATCCTGCACCAGATCAGGGCCCGAACGCGATCAACCTGCTCTTTGGGCCATGCGGAAGGGTTCTCTGCCAGGGATTCTTGATACTTCCGCCAGGAGTCGTGCGCTTTTTGAAGCTCACCTATGTGCTCGAAGACCAGCGCTCGCAGGCGCAAAAACTGAGGGTCGTCCGCAGGGGGGCCAAAGACCCGGAACAACCGGACGGCGTCCTCCGGTGTGCCGCCATTGATGACTGCCCAGTAAAAACAGGCGGCCAGTCGAACCGCAAGGATCGGGTGTTGCTGTCGGAAGGCCTGGTAGAATTGCTCCGTGAGCCGAAATGCCTGCGGCAGTTGCTCTGGGTCCACAAGCACTGCCTGGAGATTCCGCAAGGGCACCACAAACCCGGATGTCTGTAGGCGATCCACTTTCTTCTGCAAAGCCGCCTGCGTCGCCGGCAGTTGAGCCTGGCGAAAAACCGGGTCGATCTGGAACCGGAAAGCTGCGGTCAGCTTCGCGGGGAGCCGCTCTGGATCCAGGCGCTGCCAATTGTCCAGGGCCCGTGCCCGATCGCCCTGATAATAGGCGGACAGACCACGCAGAAACACGCGCCACTCCAGGAACGGCGATTGCAAGCCGATCCCTTGCAGGATTTCTCGTGCTTCGTCATCCTGGCCTGCTTCAATCTGACCGAAAGCGGCCACAACAAGAGCGAATGGAGCGTGCATTTCCTGGGGCAGAATTTCCTTGCCGTTTGCGCCTCTAGAGATTGCCTGATCTGCCGCGAGGCTGTAGAGACGAGCCGTCAGCGACGACCCAGGAAGCTCCTTTGCCAGAGCCAACGCCCGACGGACATCGCCAGCCAAGGCTAGCTCTTCAGCGATCCTTCCTAGCAGGGCCGGGTCCTGTCCGCTCAGTTCCAGGGCCCGGTCCAAAAGGGTCCGCGCGTCTCGAGTGCTGCCCAGTCGGCGCAGTTGTTGCGCCCGTCCCAGAGAAGCTTCTCGCAACAAGTCATTGGATGCTGGCGTCGGGTCCTGCTTGCAGAGTTGTTTGGAAAGTTCCAGGGCTTGCTGGTATCGGCCCTCCTGGATGGCCCTCTCCATGCGCGTTTTCAGAACATCGAGCGTGGGAATCGACGCTGGCCGATGCTTCTGTTTCTTCGACATCCTGCACCTTCAGAGTACGGCGGGGCATTCGTGGTCGTCCTTTTCCAAAGGCCTTCGTTGGTCACTATATCGAAAAGGCAGGCACATCGACAATTTGCCCGACTTTGTGACGGACAGTATCCGTTCGCGCTCACGATTCCTCCCCGCAAGCGCTGGCCTGAGCTAGTTGATTTTACAGGTGCAGCCTCATAGATCCACTGCATGAATCCGCGTGAATTGATCGTCTTGAGCCCCTACCGATTTCCGGCTCAAAACCCGCTCATGCTAAGTAGCGACGAAGTCGCAGCCTTGCTGAACGGCTATTCTGTGCTCTGGCATCCCGCAGCCTTGCAAGGTGCCGCGGGCCCGCCACAGATTGCCTCGCCCTATGATCACGAGCAGCCCGTCGCAGGCATCATCTACGCCTTGCCGGAAAGCCCGCCGCTCGTCCTTCCGGACGATTGGGAGGAACGCGTTCGAAAGGCGGGCGCCATCTCCTTCCGGGCGACTGGGGATCGGGCGACGACCCTGAACAATCTGCACGAAGCCCTGCGCTCTGAACTCCCAGGTGGTTCCGGCGCGACCGCGCTCCTTGAATTGGAGTGGGCAAAGGCCGGGCCCTTTTTTGGAATTGGGTTTGGCTACCGCGTGATTGAGACCCTTTTCGAGGCGATGGAGCACGAAAACGTGCTGGCTGTCGGCGATCTCTGGTCCGATGTCCAACAATCGCTTGCTCTTCTGTCTGACACGGATCCCGAGGCTTTCCGCAAGCCTTTGCAGTCGGCGGCCGACCGGCTTCTTGCCGCGCGGGAGGTCCTCTATCCGGTCAGTATCTACCTTCTCGATCTCTGCCTGTTGAGTGAACATCGACTAGCAGATCCCTTTCCCGCATGGTCCAAACGAGAGATCCCGTTGAACGTGATTGCCTGCGGATCACTGCTGGAGAAACTCGGCCAGGCAAATCCCGACCTGTTGGCCTCCGTGCGCGGACGGCTTCGCGATGGGCTGGTCGACATCTGCGGCGGTCCCTACCTCGAGCGCGAAGATGCCCTGCTCCCGATCGAGTCGCAGCTGTGGAATTTACGCAGGGGCCTGGACACTTACAAAAAATTGCTCGACTCCGAAATTCAGGTCTTCGCCCGGAGGCGGTTTGCGTTTCATCCTCAGCTTCCTCTCTTGCTGCATCGGGTCGGCCTGCGCAAGGTGATCCTGCTTCCCTTTGACGAATCAGTGCTGCCGACCTATCGCGCTACCGTCATCAACTGGTCCGCCCCGGACGGGAAGCAGGTGGAGGCATTTACGCGTTCTCCGCATGAGGTTGACAACCCGCAGGTCTATTTTCACTGGGCGCATTATCTGCATAAAACGATCGCACAGGATCACGCAGCGACAATCGCGCTGTTGCACACGGCCAAACCCGCCGCGCCCTGGTACGAAGATTTCCTGGAATTGTGCCGGTTTGGCCCCGTGCTCGGCCAATGGACGACGATGACTCGCTACTTCGATGAAGTGTTGGCCGGGGAGTACGTGTCACCGGCATCCGCGGACGAATTTCATGGCGATTACTTGAGCGAGCGAAGCGATGCCCACGTCGAGCATCCTATCGCATGGTTCACGCAACATCTCCGCCTCCGGCGTAGGATCGACACTGCCTGGACACTGGCAGCCGTGCACCGAGGACTGGCAGGACGCACCGATCGTCTCGATGTCGAAGGCCGCTTGGCAAGCGCGGAAAATCTCGTTGAAGTTGGTGCCGAGAGTTGCACTTCCGAGTTGGCAGGTCTCGAAATGGAGATCAGCCAAGCGTTGGCAGAGCGTCTTCTGGCGCGGGCACAGGATAACAATCCCGGCTACTTGGTACTCAATCCGTGCAGTTTCACTCGGCGCGTGGCTTTGGAACTGGACGGTGTCGCAGATGCGTTAGCTCCAGCGGGGCCACTCAAGGCCTGCCAGGTTGATGGTGGGAAGGGGAAACTGGTCATCGAAGTTCCGGCACTCGGCTTTGCGTGGGTGCCACGAACCGGCACTCCGGGCGCTGCCCCCGCTCCCGGACGCATGCGGCTCGCAGATGCTCGCAACGTCCGAAACGAGTTCTTTGAAGCCGAGATCGATCCCGTCACTGGCGGCTTAAGAGCACTCCGAGACCATCGCACGCGCGTCAACCGCCTCGGCCAGCAGCTCGTTTTCAATCCGGGCAGCACGATGAGGGCCACGGCGGTGAAAGTAGTTTCGAGCGGGCCAGCTCTAGGAGAGATCGTCAGTGAGGGGGAGATCCTTGACGATCGCGAGCAGGTGATTGCACGGTTTCGCCAACGTTTCCGCGCCTGGCTAGGTCGGCCGGTCCTGGAACTGCGCTTGGAGATCATTCCTCAGATTCCACCTCAGGGCTATCCCTGGCATGCCTATTTCGGAGCACGCTTTGCCTGGGGCGATGAGCGCGCAAGCTTGCTGCGTGGGGTGGGCGGCCCAGCCAGCGTCACCAGCCAGACCAGGCCGGAGACACCGGACTACCTGGAGATTCGTTCGGCAAGGCAAAGCACTGTCATCTTTCCAGGAGGGCTGCCGTTCCATCAAAGGCATGGGGGACGCATGCTCGACGTTCTCCTTGTTCCGGAGGGGGAAAACACACAGGCTTTCGAGCTTGGCCTAGGAGTGGACCGGGAATACCCCATGCAGACAGCTCTGGGAATGGTGACGCCAGTCCCTTTCGTCGCCACCGTCAAGGGACCGCCTCACGTGGGAGCAACGGGCTGGCTTTTTCATCTCGATTCCCCCAATCTCCTACTGTCCAGCCTTCGACCTGCTGCGGACGGAGCCGACGCCGTTGAGGCGCGCTTGCTGGAATGCAATAACCATGGAGGGCAGGCGGAGATGCGCTGCGCTCGCAATCCCCGCAGAGCATTCTTCGTCGACGGCCATGGAGCCTCGGTCTCCGAGGCATCAATCCAGGGCGATGCCGTTCTTTTTGAGTTTGCTGCCGGCGAGTTGGCTCAATTGCGCATCGAGTTCGAGTAGGTCGCCGAAGATGCCGGAAGATCTCAGTGCGCTGGCGCATGTCCGTTAAGGATGGTTGATATCGGCCCCTTTCGTTCATGTCCAGTTCTACTCGTGATGGTTATTCCGCGGGCACCGGTTGACTTGCGCGTGCGCCTTTAATCAATCGCGAGATAATCTCCTCATTACTCTGCGGTGCGGCGGAAAACACCCGTCAGCTTACGATGAGCATGCCGGGAGGTGTATTTCTGCTGGCTGGGATGCTGAGCGTGGGTAATGGTTAGTTGCCCGAACTCAAAACGCGCTCGTGGGGCGCTGCGACTCGGGCGATTGGAACCGAAAGAGAAGGGGTGTCATGAACAAGCTCATTTGGGCAGCCCTTTTGGGACTGCCGGCACTTGCCCTCTATCCGCAACAGGCTGCGGCGGATGGCTGCCTGAACCTTCAAGGTGGGTTTCGTCTTAAGATCTGCGCCAGCGGCTTCTTCAAAGCCTGGTGCGAACCGTGCGGCTGTGCGCCGGCATGCGCGCCGGGATGCGGCGGGTCTGGCGGCTTCAACGAGTGCAGCGGCGTGGTGCCGGGCCCCTGGTATCTGTACTGGCCCTATGGTGGGTCAGGGTATATGACCGCGCCCTCCACCTATCCCGGTTGGGTCTACGACAACAACTTCCAGACGCCGGCTCCGGTCTACCCGTACTGGCCTCAATCGTCCGCGCCAGCCGCGGCAGCACCGGGATATCAGGCACCGAGCCAATTCCTGAACACCAGCACGCAGCCGGCTGGATATTACCCGAGCTACTGGTACGGCCGCTGAGACGGAACATAAGCCGGCGAGCGGGGAGAATACAAGCAGCTCGATCACGAAAGCTGCAACCCCCGCTCGCCTGCAGGGGACATGCCGTCGCCGACGAGCTTGCACTTCTTCCCCTGCCAGCTGTCTCGGCGTTCCAGCTCCTCGTGAATGGCTCGCAACAGAGCAGGCTTGTCCAGGCACCACTGCGGCGCCACGAGATAATCGGGCGGCGCGTCGCCGCTCAGGCGATCAATGACCATGCTGGGCGGCAACCGCTCTAAGAAGTCGCAAACAATCGCCACATACTCGTCTCGGTTGAACATGCGCACCTCGCCCGCCTGGTACATTGCTTCCATGGGCGTGTCGCGAACGACGTACAAGTTATGGATCTTCACGGCGTGGACTGGCAAGCGGGCCAGGGTTTCTGCCGTGGCTAGCATGTCGTCATGCGTTTCTCCTGGCAACCCCAGGATGACATGGCTGGAAAGCGTGAGGTCTCGGCCCTGGCAGCGGCGCACGGCATCCAGAAACGAGTCGAAGTGATGCCCCCGATTCATCCAGTCCATGGACCGGTCGTGGATGCTTTGTAGCCCCAATTCCACGGAAACGTAGCGGTCGCGGGCATAGCCTTGCAGCAGATCAAGGACCGGCTCCGGCACGCAATCCGGTCTGGTGCCCACCACCAGGCCGACAATCTGCGGATGCTCCAGCGCCTCATCGTAGAGCCGGCGGAGTTTGTCGAGCGGAGCGTAAGTATTCGTCGCCGCTTGAAAGTATGCCAGGAACTGGTGCGCTCCATAGCGATCTTCCAGCAGTTTCACGCCGCGTTGTACCTGATCGCGAATTGATGTGCGTGGCAAGCGCCGGTTGGGACTGAAACTTCGATTATCGCAATAGACGCAGCCGCCGATCGCGACCGTGCCGTCCACATTCGGGCAAGTGAAGCCGCCATCGACGGTTACGCGATACACTTTTGTGCCGAAGCGCTCACGCAGAAATCGGCTAAAAGTGTAATAGCGCCGTTGCGCCTCAAATCCGGCAGGCATGCTCGTTCCTGACGACATGTATAGTCCTTCTCGAATTGGGGAGATGTTCGACGCGTACCAACCCCTCAGTCGACCAATTACCGGCGCGCTCGCCAGTTTTTTGAAAATGTCTCTTTCCCCCGCCCCAGCCTCGTTTATTATAATGAAGTAAGTTTGACTGGGTTTCGTGCCCATCGAACGGTTCGAAATACCTCTCACACCGGAACAGTTTCGCTTGGCGCATTGGTCGAGAGGCAGGCGATGAGTCTTGAGGTTCATGGACAGCTAGTGCCGCTCCTGGGTGGAGACCCCATCCCACTGGTGCGCGATTGCTTGACCGTCGGACGACGAGAATCTTGCGATATTCCGCTGCGGTTTCCAAATGTCTCAGGCGTCCATTGCGAGTTGACATTCCGTGATGGCTACTGGCACATTCGGGATCGAGGCAGCACCAACGGAATCAAGGTCAACGGCAACCGTGTTCTTGCTCGATATCTGCACCCCGGCGACGTTATCACGATTGCCAAGCGCAAGTTTACCATCGAATACCAATTGCTCGCCGGTCGCCAGACCCTCGAGGAGATCGAAGACGAGAATGTCATGGATCAGCCGCTTCTGGAGAAGGCCGGGCTGGAACGGCCCAGGCAACAACAGGCTCAGCGCCCCGTAAACTTCGATCCGGGCGAGTTCTTACTAGATGAGGACGAAGAAGCGAAGGAATAGATCCAAAATGAACCCGTTCTCCTCGGAGGGCGGGTTTTCTGATGCGCTCATATCCGGCCCGCATCACGCCCGATGCACAAAGGCCAGGTCGTACCCCACGACCATCAGCGCGGCATCGATGATCAGGTGACTGAGCCAGCACGAATAGATGGAGCCCGTTCGGGCGTAAAGCCATGCCCACGCAGCACCTCCCACCGCGACCCCCATCGACAAAGGCAGTGCCCCTGTCCAGAATCGGTTTGGCATGTACACGGCCATGACGATTACGTGATGGAACATAAAGGCCAAGCTTGATAGGAGAATGGCAGCAGCGGAGCGCATTTCGCGGCGCAATTCGCCGAAAACAAACCAGCGCCAGTAGTACTCCTCCATCAAGGAGTGCGCCACGGATAGAAACACCGCCAGCAGGATGTACCGAAAGGGCGTAGTAGCATGGAAGCTTCCCAGCTTCAGTTCGAGATTGGCCGGCATCTGAGCAAGATAGTGGGTCCCTCGGAGGGCTCCGAAATAAAGGAGAAGGATGGCTGCCCCTGCGAGGAGTCCGAAGCCCAGCCCCGGAGCCAGACCGGCAAAGTTCGGCAGAGAAGGAGAAAGTCGCCGGCGCTCAAAGATCCAGACGTACACCAGGGGAGAGCCGAATTGCACGACCTTGCTGAGAACATAGACGGCCAGCGCGCCGTATCCCGGCGTGGAGCCAATCGGAGGCGCCAAGGCGACGAAGTAGACCCACGTCATCCCCGCCGGGAAACACATGGCGAAGATCAGGACCGCCCAGTGCAGAGATCGATGGTGCACCGGTCCAGCTGACTCTAGGCTGGCGGGGAATCCTGGCAGGCTTTGCATGAGGTGATTCTTCTCGGCTTGTTCCGCTCTCAAACAGTCATCTCGCCAATCAGTCGGCGTACGAGCACGCGCAGCTTTTTCTCAGCGATTGCCGCCGTTGCCAGGATGTCTTCCAGGACGACCGGCTCCAGAGCATCCGGAAGGCAAATGTCCGTCACAACCGACAGGCCCAGATTCCGCATCCCACTATGTACGCCGACAATGACCTCCGGCACAGTGGACATGCCGACTACGTCTGCGCCGATGCCCCTGAGAAAGCGGTACTCCGCGCGGGTTTCCAGGTTTGGGCCCGACACGGCGACAAAGACGCCTTTGTGACAAACGATTCTCTCTTCCAGGGCGATTTTCTGCGTCAGAGCAATGAGCTCACGATCGTAGGGGCAACACATATCGGGAAACCGCGGGCCCAGCCGTTCGTCGTTTTTTCCGATGAGCGGGTTGTCGCCGATCAGGTTGATATGGTCCTCAATGACCATGAGATCGGCCTTGCCGAACTGTGGATTCATCGCTCCGCAAGCGTTGCTGACGACGAGCACTTCGCAGCCGAGGGCGCGCATGACACGTACCGGCAGCGTGATCTGCGCGAGCGAGTAACCTTCGTAAAAATGAAACCGGCCTTCCATGGCAACGACACTCCTTCCTGCCAATTGCCCGCAGACGAAGCGACCAGCATGGGACTGGACTGTCGATTGCGGGAAATGTGGGATCTTCTCATAAGGCAAGCGAACTTCGGCTTTGATGTCCTCGGCAAGCCCGCCCAACCCGGTCCCCAGGATGAGGCCGACTTGCGGGCGTCCCGACCACTCGCCCTGAATGACACGTTTCGCCTCCTGAATCTTGTCGTACAAATCGAGCATTGGACCTTTTCCCTGGGTTCGAATAATTGCACTCTGTAGTCTTGAGGGCAGCAAGGATAAGTAAAGACAGCCAGCAGTATAATGTCTAGAACGTGAAAGGAAAAGGATCGGCCCCGCGACCGGTCCATCCGCTACCTGTGCCTGCCTTTGATGGACGCTAATCGGGCAGAAAAGAGCAATAACCGACGATGGCTGCCAATCTCACCCCTCAGTACCTGGAAGCAGAAGCAGAATATAAGAGAGCACAGACCGCTGAGGAGCGCCTGGATTGCCTCAAGAGAATGTTCTCGCTTCTGCCCAAGCACAAAGCCAGCGAAAAGCTGCAGGCCGATCTCAAGACGAAGATTAGCGAAACGCGCAAGGAAGCGGAGCACGAGCGTAAGAATCCCAAGAAAGCCAGCGTTAGCCACAAGATCCCCAAGCAGGGAGCAGGCCAGTATGTCATCGCGGGCTCTCCGAACGTGGGCAAGAGTCGATTGTTGACTCGACTCACGCGGGCGACACCCGAGGTGGCCCCTTATCCCTTCACCACCAGGGAGCCACATGCCGGTATGATGGATTGGCAGGACGTGCGCATTCAGCTGATCGATACGCCCCCCATCACAGCAGACTTTCTGGAGAGCTACGTGTCCAGCATGGTGCGATCGGCAGACGCATGCCTGTTGCTGCTCGATCTTGGCGACGACGATGGACCGTTTGCTCTCGAGACCGTGCTGACACGTCTGGCCGAGACCAAGACTGAATTGGTAGGGGTTCGGCCGGCGGTTTCGGAGGATCCTACCATCCACCATGCCAAGACGCTCCTGGTAGCTAATAAGATTGACGTGCCGGGGGCCAGTGACCGTCTGGAAATCGCCCGCGAGATGTTCGGTCAGCGCTTCTCGATCGAGACGATTTCGGCCGAACACGGAACAGGCTTGGAAGAGCTGCGCCCCGCTCTCTTTCGTTTTCTCAATGTCATCCGTGTCTACACCAAGCAGCCGGGGAAGCCACCCGATCTTGAATCGCCCTTTACTTGCCCTGTGGGCAGTACCCTTGTGGAAATGGCAGGGTTGGTGCACCGGGATTTTGTCGAAGGGCTCAGGTCGGCGCGCATCTGGGGAACCGGTGTTTTCGACGGCCAAACGGTCAAGCGCGATCATATCCTCCACGACAAAGACATCGTGGAACTGCACCTTTAGGCCCGCCTGGCAGCTTGCAACGAAAACGACGAGGATTATTGGCAGAGGCGGGTGATGTGCCGCAGCATGTCGCGAACAGAAACGACGCCCGTGGCCAGGCCATCCTGGACCACGGGCATATGCCGATAGCCGCCGACGTCCATCTTGTGCAAGGCGAAGGCCAGGGTGTCGTTCGCTGAAACGGTTTCCGGGTTTGCCGTCATGAACTCTTGCACGGGTTTGTCCGCGTAGTTGTCGTGCAGGCCTGCCACTCGGCGCAAGAGGTCGCGCTCGCTGAAAATGCCGAGGAGCTTGTTGGCCTCATTGACAACCAACAGTACGCCGATGTCCTTCGCGAGCATCATCTGGATTGAGTCGCGAATGGTGGCAGTGGGTCGGACCGTGAAGGGCTTCTTTGGATGCAGCACGCTGACGGCATCCTCCATCAAGCTGCGCTCGATCCGATTATTTGCTGTGGGCCGGTCGAGTTGCGTCAAATCCATGCAGCAGTTGCTACATTGCTCGCTGCCAGGCAGGTTATCTTGACCGCAGTGGGGACAGATCATACCGTTGTCCGAGGTCCGTGAAGTCGTCGCCCTCGACCGAATACCAAGGGCGATCAACCCCCGGCAAAGCGCTATTTCGGTTCTACAACCCAGGTGTCTTCGCTACTGAACAGGTCTTCGAGCTTGCCGCGACCCTTGGAGCGAATCACGTCCTCAAGTTGTTTGTTGAGCAACTCATCGTAGCTTGGATGCTGCACGCACCGGAAGACCCCGACGCACTCGGGGAAGCGCGGATAGACCATCCTGCTTAGCAAATACGCCAGGCTCGGCTCTTCGGCTTTCTCGTCGTGGATGAGTAAGTCATCGACCGTGATGCCACTTCCAATTGACACGATTTCTGGATCAAGCCCATGCAGACGGATTCCCTTGTTGCGATCTTTCCCGAAGATGAGTGGCTTGCCGTGTTCCAGATAAAGCGTGTTGTCTGCCTTGATCCCTTTGTCCGTGGCGTACTCAAAAACGCCGTCGTTAAATATCTTGCAGTTCTGGTACACCTCGACAAATGCAGTACCCTTGTGCGCGGCAGCGCGGCGGAGGGTCTCGGTCAGGTGATTGATGTCGACATCGATAGTGCGAGCGACAAAGGTTGCTTCCGCGCCGATGGCGATCGAGAGTGGCCGCAGCGGATTGTCGATTGAGCCAAGGGGGCTTGACTTGGTTCGCGTGCCCGTTCGCGAAGTGGGTGAGTATTGCCCTTTGGTCAGGCCGTAGATCTCGTTGTTGAAAAGGATGATCTTGATGTCGACGTTGCGCCGAATGGCGTGGACCAGGTGGTTGCCGCCGATCGACAAGCCGTCGCCGTCACCGGTGATTACCCACACCTGCAGATCCGGACGGCAGACCTTCAGCCCAGTCGCCACGGTAGGCGCCCGGCCGTGGATGCTGTGGAAGCCGTAGGTCTCCAGATAGTAGGGAAAGCGGCTCGAGCAGCCGATTCCGGAAATGCACACGAACTTTTCTCGCGGAATGCCAAGGCCAGCCAGCACTTTCTTCATCTGCGCGAGGATGGAATAGTCGCCGCAGCCGGGGCACCATCTCACGTCCTGGTCACTGGCCAGATCTTTTGCTGTCAAGGTAGGCAGGGATGTCAGCGTAGACATAATCGTCCTCTTCCAAGGAGTGGGGGCACCGCGGATGAAGGCCGGATGATCTTGATGAAAGCAAGCGCTCCCAATGGTTCTCGCTCTCTCCTGTTATTCTATGCCAGCACTCCGCTCCGTTGCGGTGTGCCAGCTTTCACGACAAAACCGCGGCGATTTTATCTTCAATCTCGCTCACGAGGAACGGCCGGCCCTGAATCTTGTTCAACCCGATGGCATCGACCAAGAATTCCGCACGCAAGAGCATACGAAGTTGGCCGGCATTCAGCTCCGGAATCAGTACTTTCTTGTAGCGTTTGAGCACTTCACCCGTGTTTCTCGGCATCGGGTTCAGATAGCGGAGATGGGCCTGAGCGACTTTGTAGCCCTTGCGCTGGGCCCGCTGCACGGCGGAGACAATGGCCCCATAAGTGCCGCCCCAGCCGATCACCAGCAAGTCGCCCTGCTCGGGTCCGTTAACCTCCAGGAGCGGGATCTCGTCTGCGATGTTGGCGATCTTCTTCGCCCGAGTTCGCACCATATGCTCGTGGTTGGCCGGGTCATAGTTGACATTGCCGCTACCATCTTCCTTTTCCAACCCGCCAATACGGTGCTCCAACCCGGGAGTACCAGGGATGGCCCATTGCCGAACGAGCCGTTCATCTCTCTTGTAGGGCTGGAAGTGGCCGTCTCCGTTGCCGTTTGAGTGGGTAGGATGCTTCACCGTAATCTTCGGCAAGTCTGCGACGTTTGGAATCAGCCAGGGCTCCGCGCCATTGGCGAGGTAGCCGTCGGAAAGCACGACCACGGGAGTCATGAATCCAACCGCCAGGCGCACGGCTTCAAAAACCATGTTGAAGCAATCCGCCGGTGAACAGGGCGCTACAATGGCGAGTGGGCACTCGCCGTTCCGCCCGAACATTACCTGCAGCAGGTCGGCCTGCTCCGTCTTGGTGGGCAGCCCTGTGCTGGGTCCGCCACGCTGAACGTCGATTATGATCGCCGGCATCTCGGTCATGACGGCAAGTCCCATCGCTTCCGACTTGAGGCAGATGCCTGGCCCACTCGTTGCCGTCACTCCCAGCGCGCCGCCGAACGCAGCCCCGATCGCCATGCCCATGGCTGCGATCTCATCCTCGGCCTGAACCGTGCGCACGCCGAAGCGCTTCATTTCTGAGAGATTGTGGAGTATGTCGCTTGCCGGAGTGATTGGGTAACTCGCGTAGACGATCGATTTGTTCATCAGCGTTGCCGCAGACACTAGACCTATGGCAATCGCCTCGTTGCCCGTAATCTTGCGGTATCGGCCCGGCTTGATTGCCGCTGGCGGCACGATGTAGTGCACGGGCAAAGCTTCGGTGGTCTCGCCCAGGTTGTAGCCGGCCTTCAAGGTACGCGTGTTTGCTTCCAGTACCGCCGCATTCTTGGAGAACTTGTCGCGAATGTAGCGCAACGTCGGTTCCAGCGGCCGCTCGTACAGCCAGTAGACGAGACCGAGAGCAAAAAAATTCTTGCAGCGATCGGCCTCGCGCGGGGTCAACTTCACCTCGGATACCGCCTCGCGGTTGAGCGTATTGATCGGCACGCGAAAAACCCGGTAATCTTTGAGCGAGCCGTCATCCAAGGGATTGACTTTGTAACCCGCCTTGTGCAGGTCGTTGGTCGTGAACGCATCCGAGTTGACGATCAGGATGCCGCCGGATTCGAGGTCCCTCAAGTTGGTCTTAAGGGCTGCAGGGTTCATGGCAACGAGCGCATTGAGTCGGTCGCCCGGCGTGTGGATGATTTGGCTGCTGAAATGAACCTGAAAGCCGGAAACCCCAGCGAGAGTCCCGGCCGGGGCGCGAATCTCCGCGGGAAAGTCGGGCAGGGTGCTGATGTCGTTGCCAAGGATTGCGGACGCGTTGGTGAACTGCGTACCGGCCAGCTGCATGCCGTCGCCGGAATCTCCTGCAAATCGTATGGTTGCGGACTCAAGTTTCTGCTGAACATGTTTGGGAGCTGTTTTTTTATCGATGACGGGATTGGAAACAGTCATGAGATCCTCTTTATTTCGATTCTTGGCTTGCGATCCGATTTGCCATCACGGACTCTGCGAGCAGCAAGGGCGGTTCCAGGAATCGAAAATCAAAAATCCACGATCAAGCACCTTCGCGATCTTGCTGCACGACGCCTGGGTTTGGGGGCAAGTTATAGACTGTCGTGGGAAAATGCTCTACCAAGTAATGCACAATCTGTCTCACTGAAAGTACACCGACCAGTTCGTCGGCTTCATTGACGACTGGCAGGTGGCGATAGCCGCCTTCCTCCATGCGGCGAACGGCCAAGCCGATCGGTTCTTTAGGATGAACAGCAACGGGATTGCGGGTCATACACTCGGAAACGGCAAGGGTCAAGGGCTTCCCAGGGGCCAATACGCGGCGTAGAAGGTCCCGCTCCGTGAAGATGCCTACCATTTTACCCTTGTCACAAACCAGCAGACACCCCACGCGCTCTTCGCGCATCAGCTTAACTGCTTCGGCAATGGTCTGGTCGGGCCTGATCCGCAAGGGCGGCGTCGGGTGCAACCGGGAAACGCTTTCGACTTTGAAAGTCTTCGCAAGGTCCATTACAAGAGTCTCGCTGTGGCTTGGGAAAAAGCCATCAGGATGAAGAAGGGAGGCTGCCTTGCCTCTCTGTCGCCGTCTAGTCCAAACAAACCGTCAATTTTAGGATAGCACTCCATGTGCTGACTGGCACGCAATTCTGTGGGCCTTCTCCGGATTGCCCACTCGCTTTCTTCTCGGGAGTTTGCTCGGCTTGCGCATCTCTCTATTCAGGCCACATTAGAAATTCTCAGCAAAATCGAAACAGGCGGCAAGGGTCAATTACTTACACCACCATCCAGCGACCCGCATCTGAGGCTATCCTTATTATATGGACACCGGCCTTTCCAATCGTGTCGTGCTCGTAACGGGCGCTTCTGGGGGCATCGGGCAAGAGGTAGCGCGTGCCTTTGCAAAGGAGGGAGCGCGCTGCATCCTGCACTTCAAGGAGCATGGCGACCCTGCACGAGCGCTCGCTCAAGAACTAGGTAGCGGGTGTTTTCCGATTGGAGCGGATTTGACGTGCGAGAGGGACGTGGAGGGACTATTCGAACATGCGGAGAATGCCGCCGGGCCCATTGAAATCCTGATCGCCAATGCGGGAGTATGGTCGCCGGAAGACGTCCCACTCGAACGCATGACCCTGGAGCAGTGGAATCGCACCCTCGCCTCCAATCTGACCTCGGTGTTCTTGTGCCTTCGTGAATTCTTTCGCGGCATTACAAGACATGGCATTCCCGACCCGGCCGCTGTTCTCGTCGGCTCAACCGCGGCGATCTTTGGCGAAGCCGGCCATGCCGATTACGCCGCAGCCAAGGCAGCGCTGGTCTACGGCTTAGCCCGCAGTTCGAAGAATGAGTTAGCGCGACTGGCGCCGCGCGGCAGAATCAATGTGGTCTGCCCGGGCTGGACGCTCACGCCGATGGCGCGCTCATTCGCGGAGGATCCCGCGCGCATCCGCAAGGCCATGCAAACGATCCCGCTTCGCAAGGTCGCAAGACCTTTCGACGTCGCCATGGCTACACTGTACTTGGCTTCCGGTCAACTTTCCGGACACGTGACCGGCCAAATCCTCGAGGTGGCCGGGGGGATGGAAGGCCGTGTGCTCTACACTGCGGACGATCTTGATCCCAGCCAGGCCTGATTGAACTATGCCCGATCCGCTCCGCGTTCTGCGAACTATCAAGCAAGCCACGCGCGCCTTCCAGCAGACGCCGTCTCGCCGCGGACGCTTCGTCCATTTGCAGGAGGCATCTGAGGTCCTCGTGGTTGGCGATTTGCACGGAAACGTGGAGAATTTCCGGCTGCTACTGGAAAGGGCGCAATTACAGATGAATCCACGGCGGCACCTGGTCGTGCAGGAGCTGGTTCACGGTCCCCATCGCTATCCGGCAGGCGGCGATAAATCGCACCAGCTGGTAGACCTATTGGCGGCGCTAAAATGCCAGTATCCTTTGCAGGTACACGTGCTGCTTGGGAACCACGAGTTGTCGCAGTGGACTCGGCAAGCGATTGCCAAAGCGGATGATGAGCTCAATGCGCTCTTTCGGGAAGGCGTGGCGACGGCCTACGGGCCTCAAGCTCGGCAGATCTATGAGGCTTACGGAGAACTGTTTGCGAGCGTCCCGATCGCCATCCAAACGCCGAACCGGGTTTTTCTTAGTCACAGCTTGCCGTCCGCCGGGCAACTCGCCCGGTTCGATCCGGCAGCGCTGGCACGAGATTCCTCCGGTGCGAACGATCTCCGCCGCGGCGGATCCATTCATGCCCTTCTCTGGGGACGTGACACGAGTCGGGAGAATGCTGCCCATTTTTTGCACAAAGTCGATGCAGATTTCATGATCACTGGCCACATTGCGTGTGCGGAGGGCTATTTGGTGCCGAACGACTGGCAGATTATACTGGATGCCGTGGGGTCGCCGGCTTGTTACTGTCTGTTCCCCGTAGACCGTCCTCTGACGCAGGGCGAATTGATAAACTGTATAGGGACGCTGTAGATAACAGGTTCGCTAGCAGAAGGAGACATTGTGGGTTTGCCCCCACTGCAGGAGACCATGAACGCCGAACAACCGACTGGGTACCAGCCGCTGCCCGAAACGCCGCTGGAGGCTCTCGGACCAACCGTCCGCGAGCACGTCGTCGTCGAAGGCCAGACTTTTTTCATCGATCATCCCACCGAAACGGACCGCCTTCTGGATCACCCTTTCGTACATGATGCTCATGCGAAGGACGAATACATGCCGTACTGGGCAGACCTCTGGCCCGCGGCACGAATGCTTGCCAAGGTCATCCATCGGGAAACGTGGCCCGCAGGCTTGGAGGCCCTGGAAATTGGCTGCGGCCTGGGTTTGCCGGGTGTTGTAGCTCTTTCCAAAGGCTTGCGCGTCACGTTCAGCGACTACGACGCCACAGCGCTCCGCTTCGCGGCTGACAATGCGAGAATCAATGGTTTCGACGATTTTCGTACTTTGCAGATGGACTGGCGCTTCCCTCCAGCGGACTTGCGCGTGCCCGTGCTGTTGGCGTCGGACTTGATCTACGAATTACGCAATGTCGAGCCGCTGGTTAATCTGGTCAAGCATGTGCTGCTGCCGGACGGGATCTGCTTACTCACCGACCAGGATCGTATCCCTTCCTATTCATTGCGCGAAACGCTTTCCGCTGAAGGGTTCGAGTTCACGACTCAGATCGCCCGTGCTGGGGAGCCAGGTGGGCGCCGGGTAAAGGGGAGCCTTTATCGGATACGTTGGGCCTCCCGGCGTGGTGCTTCAGGATGACATCTTTTTCCTTCGGGCCAAGGCGCTGCCTGGGACGGAACCGGTTCACAATGCTCTGCCTCGCATGCCCCAGACATCCATGTCAAAGAGGAGTTAGTGCACTGGCATTCCTCCCGCGACGGCGTTGTCGTTCCGTGCGCAGGCGGTTGCCCCGAGTAACGCTGCAGCTATGGAGTCAGCAATTCAGACGTGACAGAGTACTGGGCCCAGTTTGCAGGCTTAGCTTGGGTGATGCTTGTCCGCATGATGTGTAAGGCTGTGCGGCACTTCCAACCCATGTGCATTCATAAGTTCAGGATTCGCCAGGATTTGCCTCGTCGGACCATCCGCAATGATTCGTCCGCGATCGAGCAGCAGGATTCGTTGACAAGTTTCACGGATCATTTCCAAGTCGTGAGCGGAAATCACCTTGGTGACATGCAGGCCGTTCACCAGGCCGATGAACTCGCGCCGGCTGCGCGGGTCCAGATGAGTGGACGGCTCATCCAGCAGCAGGATTTCGGGTCGCATGGCCAGGACGCCGGCTAGGGCAGCCCGCCGTTTTTCACCGGCGGACAAATGTAACGGAACCTTTTGCTCATAGCCGGTTAGACCGACGCGCGCGAGAGACTCGGCAACGCGCGTGTGAACTTCTTCGGCCGGAAGCCCGAGATTAAGAGGTCCAAACGCCACGTCGTCGAAAACGGTCGGATTGAAGAGCTGGTCGTCGCTGTTCTGAAAAACGATGCCAACCTTGGTCGGCAAGAGCCGACGGGCTGCCGCATCGGCGGGGTCGAGGCCGGTCAATTGAACCACTCCCCTTTTCACCGGCAAAACGCCGCTCAGACAGAGGAAGAGGGTTGTTTTCCCCGCGCCGTTAGGACCGATGATCCCGATGCTCTCTCCCGACGCGACCTCGAACGATACGTTCGCAAGGGCGACTTCGCCCCCAGGATAGGCGAACATCAGTTCGTGAACGCGTATGGCGGGATCCTTCTGCACCGGTGTGCCTTTCAGCCTTTGTAGAAGTCCCACAAGCACAAGGCACCGAAGCCAAGGATGAGCACGAGAAAGAAAACCACATCAGAGCTAGTGGTCTTGAATGCGTCCAGCGAGCGAAACTGGCCGTCGAAGCCTCGACAGCGCATCGCGTGGCTGACGCGCTCGGCCCGTTCGAGGCCGCGCACGAGGAGAGCGCCGCTGACATGCCCCACAGTGCGATAGCTATGCCGCGTCGCTCGATTGCGATACCCACGAACTCGCAAAGCAACGCGCAGTCGGCTCAACTCCGCGAACATGACAAAGACGTAGCGGTAGGTCAGCAAAGCAACCTGCACAAAAAGACGTGGCACGCGCAGTGCGTAAGCGGCCTTCAGGTTTGCGTTCAGAGGGGCCGTGGCCAGCAGTACCAGGGTGAGGGTGACGATTGCGAGCGCTTTCAGGCAGAGAAGCAGGGCGACGCGCAGACCGTACCAGGAGAAGGTCACGGGACCCAATGTCCATTCCGGATCACCGCGATGCAGCATGAACGGCAGAAGCACCACGAAGACTGAAAGGACCCCGGCCAGTGCAGCAAGCCGAGCTAGGTACCAACCGAGCGGCAATCTGCTCAGCGCGGCGAGCAACACGGCTCCGCCGAGCGCCAGCAAAGAGGCCTGAATCGTGGTTAGAACGGCGATGACAAATATGCTCAGGAGCAGGCCGGCCAGCTTCCAGCGCGGGTCGAGGCGGCTCAGAGGTGAATCGGTAGTGGGGAGGTATTCAAGCCTCAAAGTCATGAACGGGGAGTACCAATGAAAAGCCCTCGCCGGGCAACGGCGAGGGCTAGGAGACACATAGGTCCTAAGCAACTAGCGCCGGTTCGGCGTAGAGCCGGGCCGCAGAATCTCAGCCCGCAATTCTGCTTCAGCTTCCACCCAGTCTTGCACATCGGTGCCGTGCGGTTGGCCGCGCTTGCACCATCTCTCGTAGGCCCGCATGGCGATCTTCTCGTGCGGGATTTTCACCGGCGACGTAGCCGGTTGAGGCATAGGAGGCATTACGACTCTGGACATGTGCTGTCCCTCCATGAGAAAAAGACCTGCGCGTCGGGAGAACCGTCCCCGACGCGGAACATTGCACCACATGGGCCACCGCCCTGCAAGCAATTTATCGCATTTTATGGAAAAATTGACCAAAGGACAGCCCGGCGAAGTGCGAGGTCTTGATCTATATGGCCGTGCGTGAATCGGCTGATGGGGTTTGTGGGGCACGTTTGTAACGTGCCCAGACGCCGGCCGGCACGTTGAAAACGTGCCCCACAAATACTGCCGAATTACGCACCGTAATCTAGCAGAGTCCAACTCGTGTTCGCCAGACCCGCGTCGTCTGCAAAGTAGGGCTGGCCGCATCAAGGTCGACGAACGTATTGCTCTGCGGCCAGCCCCCTTGGCAAGTAACCCATTCCTAACGACCGAATTCCACACACTCTGTCTGTTAGAACCAAAAGCCTCCTTGAAGTCTCGGAGCGAAATGGTGTAAACTTCAATCAACTGTTCTACATGTATTTGTGTAAAGAGAGCGAATGGCGCGCAAGCCGGAACGGGCGCGGAGAGGAATTGCACTTGTGCTGAATCGGCGCTCGGGGTTATAGTTCCCCATTTGGACGCGAGCCGCATCCGATTTGAGTTTTCCCCCCTTTGCCGCTGCGTTGTCGGCGCGTCTCTCCCACGTGTCAGCGTGCTTGTTCATCGCAGATTACCCCCACGGAAGCAGCGCGGCGACCGTGGACCTTCCAGGTGCGGTTTATCTCGAACTGCGGGTAAGGACCTTTCCTCCGCCTACTTTGGAGGCCAGCCAATGAAGATCCGCATCTGGTTTCTACTGCCTTCCTTTTCTCTTCTCCCAGCCCTGATCACTGGCCTTTTCCTTATGCCTTCCTCGACATCCTTGGCTGGTCCCAAGCCCGAAGGTTTTTGGAACGTGGATGAAATCCGGACTGGCATGAAGGGCCAGGGCCGGACCGTCATGAAGGGCACCAAGATCGAGATCTTTGATGCAGAGGTACTCGGCGTGCTCAAGAACACGAGTCCCGGGCGGGACATGGTTCTCTGCAGGCTGTCAGGCTTGAACCTTGATAAGACCGGCATCATCGCCGGCATGAGTGGCAGCCCGGTTTACATCGATAATCGCTTGCTCGGGGCGGTTGCCTATGCATGGCCCTTTGGGAAAGAGCCCATTGCGGGGGTGACTCCCTTCAGTCAGATGCACAGCTTCGTTGAGGCCTATGAACGCCGTGACCTGGGCGAGCAAGCCAAGCCTGTGCGGGTAGGTCTCCGCACTCCAATCAACGCTGAAGGCAAGCGCTTCGAGACCGTAACCGTTTCGGAGGACTGCGACACGCCGGAACCCGTCGCCGCAGACGATTTATGCATGGTCCCCCTGCGAACGCCCCTGGCCGCTAGCGGCATCACGGCGCATAGTCTTTCGCTCCTCCGCGAGCGCTGCAGGAGCATTGGTCTCGTGCCGATGCAGGGCGGCGCAGCCGGGGCTGGGGTAATCGAGCAAGAGAAGAACACGCCGTTGCAACCGGGCGGCCCACTTGCCGTGGCCATGATCACGGGAGATTTTGACCTCTCCGGCATCGGCACGGTGACGCACATCGAAGGCGACCGCGTCTATGGGTGGGGCCATCCCTTCTTCGGCCTGGGGAATTGCGAATTCCCACTCATGACCGCCTACATTCATACCATTTACCCTCGCCAAAGCGTCAGCTTCAAGATGGGCTCGCCTCTCCGGACAGTTGGAGTGATCAACGCGGACGTCAGCACTTGCATCGCGGGCTGGTTGGGACGGCGCCCCGATATGTTGCCGGTCAGCATGACTGTCAGCTGCTGCCCGGGCGAGCGCGCCAAGACATTCAATGTTCAAATCGCCAGACAACGCTCTTTGCTGGGAACATTGGTTTACACTGCCTTGACCAACTCGGTGGACATGGGAGGTGAATTGCCCGAAGAACTCACTGCGGATTTGCAGGCGCGCATCGAAGTCGAAGGCCACGAGCCCGTGGTGATCAAGGATACATTCTCCGGCTCGACCTTCTCCGGCGGCCGTGCTCCTCAAGCGCTGTACATGCAGATCGCCGGTGTGGTCAACCTGCTGATGTACAATTCCTACAAGCCAATCCGCATTAACCGGATCGAATGCGACACGCACATCCGCAACGGCAGGCGCACGGCCGAAATCGAAGCTATCGAACTCGGCTCGGATACTTATTCACCGGGCGATACGTTGCATGCGACGGTATTCTTGCGGCCTTACAAGGAATTGCGCCAACGCTTGCCGGTGACCTTGAAATTACCGGCCGACCTCCCCGAAGGGGATTACTCGGCTGTCGTATGCGATGACCTGACCAATGCACGATTTGTGATGCGCGACAACCCGAACCTGAGTAATCCTCGCGAGTTGAACCAGATTTTCGAGGCTCTGCGCGTGCAGACGGAGGCGAAGCGGACGAACCTGGTGGTGCGTGTGCCCGTCAACGCCATTGGCGTGGCCCTCGACGGCAAGTCCCTGCCGAACCTGCCGCCGAGCATGGTGCAGATCCTGGGAAACAGCCGACGCACCGGGGCCCAGCCCATGGGAGGAGCGCTCGTCGGCCGGCAAACGACGCCATGGGTCGTGCAAGGCTCCGAGTCGGCTCGTTTTACCGTCACCAAAAACAAAAAACTCCTGGAGCAGTAATTCCCCCTTTCTCATGCAAGGTGAGTGAATTGAACGAGGGCTTGGCCCCTCACCGTTGCGAAATTGCGAGGACTCTTGACGATGTCCCGATCTTCTCAGATATTCGCCGCCGTGGCGGTCGCCATCTGCTTCCCAGCTGTCGTGCAAGCTGCCAAGGTCAAAGTCTGGTATCACCATGCTCCTGCCAATTACGAAAAGGCGAGTCTGAAGCATGCCGTCCTCAGCAACGAAGGGGCCGTACGCCTGTCGCGCGAACTCAAGCCGCTGGCTTCGCTCGAGGCAACTCACGTATGGGACGTTGTCGAGGATCGAGCCGGCAACCTGTTTGTGGCGACGGGAGACGAAGGGAAGATCTACAAGGTTTCGCCGGATGGCAAAGTCTCTCTCGCGTTCACCAGCGAGGATAGCCAGATCCTGTGCCTGGCGCTTGCTGCCGACGGCACGATTTACGCCGGTACCGGCCCAAGCGGACTGGTCTTGAAGATTGCTCCCAACGGCAGAGGCGAAGTGCTATGCAAAACCTCGGAAAAGTACATCTGGAGCCTGGCAGTCGATGCCCGCGGACAGGCAGTATACGGCGGGACAGGACCAAAAGGCCGAATCATCGAGATCAGCCCTGATGGAAAGTCGAGGATTTTCTACGCCACAAAGCAGGAACACATTCTGGCGCTGGCGATGGGGGCCAATGGCCTGCTCTACGCGGGAACAGACAAGAACGGTCTGGTTTACCGGATCGACGCACAGGGAAAAGGCTCCGTCCTCTATAGCACGCCCCAGTCGGAAGTGCGGAGCCTGCTCGTGACCGCCGAGGGCGTCTACGCAGGCACGAGCGCTCCCACACGCCGCCGCGGCAGTGGCTCTGCGTCTTCCTCTGGCAGCAGGTCGTATCAGCCCTCTACTCCCGGCTTCTCGTCTTCGACGCTTTTCAACACTAGAACGAGGACCAAAACTGGTGAAGATGAACCAGCCGCCTCTGGATCATCTTCAACTTTGTCCAACCATGGAGATTCCTCGGAAAAAAGCGCCTCCGCTCCAGCGCCCTCGTCTCCTGGAACAGGCGAGAACTCGCTCTACCAGATCGCGGCCGACGGCACCGTCCGCGAGATCTTTCGTGAAAAGGCACTGCTGCTCAGCCTCTTGCGGCAGGATGGCCATCTCTTTGTCGGCACCGGCATGGAAGGACAACTCTTCGAGATCAACGAGGGAACGAAGGAGCGGAGTGAGATCGCTCGCCTAGATCATGGCCAAATTCACTGCCTGTTCCGCCGCCACGACGGCTCCATCGTGATCGGCACCGGCGATCCAGGCAAACTCTACGTCCTTCAAGAAAAGTATGTCGGCTCTGGAACAGTGGTTTCCGAGGTGCTCGATGCCAAGCTCATCAGTAAATGGGGTGCTCTACGGTGGAAAGCAGATACACCCGCAGGCACCGCTGTCACCGTTGCCCTGCGCAGCGGCAACACGCCCGAGCCCGACGAGACCTGGAGCAATTGGAGCCGCGAAGAGACCGACTGTGAACAAGCAATCATCCGCGCCCCCGCAGCCCGGTTTTTGCAGTACCGTGCGACTCTGACCACAGAGGACCCACTGGGGACGCCCACTCTGCATCGCCTGACCCTGCGCTACATGAATGCCAACCAGGCTCCCGAGGTGACAGCAATCCAGGTTCCTGATCTCGACGCCGCGAATCTCGAAAACCCCAAGAAGCTTCGCTTTAAATGGACTGCAACCGATCCAAACGAGGACGAACTCAGTTATTCGCTCTTCGTCCGTAAAGAGGGCTGGAAGAACTGGGTGGAACTGGAAGGCGACCTGGACCGAACGGATTTCGAGTGGGATACGACGACCACGCCTTCCGGTATTTATCAATTGAAGGTGGTGGCGAGCGACCGCCGGGATAATCCTGCCGAGGATGCCCTCACCGGCGAGCGACTGAGCAGCTCTTTTGTCGTCGCCCACGAGCCGCCGAAAGTTAAGCTCAAGACGGCAGGCATGGAGGGAGATCAAGCCATAATCGAAGCGACCGCATCCGATCCGGAGGTCCGCTTGACCTCGGCATCCTTCTCGGTGAATGGCAAGAAATGGGTAAACGTCTTCCCCAGCGACGGAATCTTTGACAGCAAGACGGAATCGTTTCGCTTCAAGACAGATGTGCTGAAACCTGGGACGTACGTCGTCGTGCTGCGGGTCAAGGATGCGGCAGGCAACACCGGCTCGGGCGACCTGGTATTCACGGTGCAGAACCGGGCGACAAGCAACCATAGTCTGAGATCCCAGCCGAGGGCAGGCCACCTAGGACTTCAGCATTCCTGCTCGCCGGGCGTACTCGAAAAGCCCGCCGGCCTCCAAGATGGGAGCCACTTCGCCTAGGGGTTTCAATTTCCATTCCTCGCCCGTGGTCAGATTGCTCAAGTGGCAGTTAATCAAGTCAATGCGCAGGTCGTCGCCTGTGCACACCTTCTCGCACAAGCGCTCGCCGCATTCGAAGGGCGGCAGGTACCCACCATTGACAGAATTTCGAAAAAAAATGCGCGCGTAGAACTCCGCAATTACGGCCTTGATCCCGGCGGCGTGGAGTGCAATCGGTGCATGTTCCCGGGATGAGCCGCAACCAAAATTCTTGCCGGCAACAATGATGCCGTAAGGGCTGATGAACTCGTCTTCGCCATGAAACGGGACGTGGCCCTTGGGCAACCCCGCCTGAGCCGGCGGCACGCTGCTGAGCGCGTACTTCCCAAACATCCTATACTCTTCCGGAATCGCGGGATTGAACGTTAGATACTGGGCCGGAATGATCTGGTCCGTGTCGACGTTGTCACCCAGAACATATGCTTTGCCTGTGACGGTGGGTTGCATCATAAGTTAAGTAGACAGCAGACAGTAGACAGAATTAAGGCATTCCGCCACGTAGCCAGCAGAATCTTAGCAGTGACGTTCCTTGCTACTCTCGCTTCTATTTATTGCTCCAAACATTCTCTGGGATCCGTAATAACTCCCTTTACTGCGCTGGCGGCGACGGTGAGGGGGCTGGCCAAGAAGACGCGTGCTTCCTTGTGCCCCATGCGGCCCGGGAAGTTGCGATTTGTAGTACTGATGCAGCTGAGGGAGCTGTTCAGCCGGCCAAAAGTGTCGCTTGGTCCGCCCAGGCACGCGGCACACGAAGGGGGGCCGATCTTGGCGCCCGCGCTCAGGAAAACTTCTTCCAGTGTTTGCCCATTCAATCGCTCCTTGCGAAGCCCCTCCATGATCTCGCTGGTAGCGGGCACGACGAAGGTGTCTATGCACACCGACTTTCCCTTCAAGATCCGAGCGGCGGCACGGAAATCAGTTAGCTTGCCGCCCGTGCAGGAACCAATGTACGCGCGATCAAGTTTGGTTCCCTTGATCTCGGAAACGGTCGCGCGGTTGTCGGGGCTGTGCGGCTTGGCGACCACCGGCTCGAGCTTGGAAACATCGTAGACCTTTTCGAAGCAAAAGCGGGCACCGTCATCGCTTTTCACAGGAATGAATGGCTTGCGGCTCTTGTTGCGATCGTTGACATAATCGAGCGTTACGCGATCGGGAGCAATTACCCCATTCTTGCCGCCGGCCTCGATGACCATGTTGCACAAAGTCATGCGCTCTTCGATGTTGAGTGCGTACAGGCCGTCGCCGTCGAATTCCATCGCTCGATAGGTCGCGCCGTCGCAACCAATGTCGCCGATAACGGCCAGGATCAGGTCCTTCGCCATCAGGTAGGGTGGGAGCTTGCCGTGGAAGACGAAACGCATGGTCTCGGGAACCTTGAACCAGAGTTTCCCCGTCCCCATGACGAAACCGGCGTCGGTGTTCCCGATCCCCGTGGCAAATTCGCCAAATGCACCGGCCGTGCACGTATGGCTATCTGTGCCAAGCAGTACTTCGCCGGGCCGCGTATGGCCTTCTTCGGGTAGAGCGATATGGCAGACCCCCTTGTATTGTGGCGTGCCCACGTCGTAAAAATATCTTAGCCCCTGTTCCGACACGAATTGACGCAGTACGTCTACGTTGCGGTTGGCCATCTTGTCGGCGGTGAATATGTAATGATCAGGGATGATGACCACCTTCTCCTTGTCCCAGACCTCAGCCGTGGCGCCAAATTGCTTCTTGAAAATGCCGATCGTGGCCGGACCACAAACGTCGTGCGTCATGAGGATATCGACATCGATCCATACGTTATCGCCGGGCCGCACACAATTCCGCCCCGCGTGGCGAGCGAGGATCTTCTCCGTCAATGTCATGGCCGTCATCATGGGTCTCCACAAATGCGCAGGCGCTTGAGCAAGCTATTATAGCAAGTCGTTCCCTAATGCCCTGCGTCGCAAAGCATTGGCGAAGGAAATGGTCGTCCTGCGTGGCACGACGGATCGTATTGGCTACCCCGTAAGAGTGAGGTTATCCGAGCTTACCTCGTTATTCCCAGAGCAAAATGAATCCAACGCGCACCTGTCGTCTCGTGACCTTGGGATGCAAAGTCAATCAGTACGAGACCCAGTATGTCAAGGAGTTGCTCGAGACGAACGGCTACCGCGAAGCCGGCGACGAAGAAACTGCCGAGTTGTGTGTCGTCAACACTTGCACCGTGACACACGAGGCCGATGCCAAGGGCCGGCAACTTGTCAGGCGCCTGGCTTTGGCGAATCCCAACGCCGCCATTGTCGTCATGGGTTGTTATGCGACGCGCGAGCCGGAGGTTGTTTCGCGCTTGCCAGGCGTTACTAAGGTGATCACCGACAAGAACCGGTTGGTCGAGGAGCTGCGTTCGTTCGGTGTCACTCAGCTGCAGCGCGGGATCTCGCGGTTTGACGGCCATCGACGCGCATTCGTGAAGGTGCAAGACGGCTGCCTTCTCAATTGCACCTACTGCGTCATCCCGCAAGTGCGCCCGACGATGCGGAGCCGGCCTCTCGACGAGATCACTGAGGAGGTGCAGCGCCTTGCGGACGCCGGCTGCCAGGAAATTGTTCTGACCGGCATCCACCTTGGCCATTATGGGATCGATCTTAGCCGCGGCAAGCCAAAGAATGAGTGGTGTCGCCTCTGGCACTTGATCAAGCGTATGGATGAGTTGCCTGGCAGCTTTCGTGTCCGGCTTAGCAGTTTGGAAGCTGCCGAGGTGCGCGGCGAGCTGGTCGAGGCACTTGCCCGGTCGCCTCGGATTTGTCCGCATCTGCACCTCTGCTTGCAGAGCGGATCTGACCGGATCCTCAGCCTAATGAAACGCCGCTACCGGGTCGCGTCGTTCCTGGAGCGCTGTCGTCGATTGCGTGCGGCCCTGGATCATCCTGCATTTACGACCGACATCATCGTCGGATTCCCAGGGGAAACCGATGCCGATTTTGCCGCCACGTGTCAGGTGGCGGAAGAAGTCGGCTTTTCGAAGATCCACATTTTCTCGTTCAGCCCGCGCCGGGGAACGCCTGCTGCGGAGCTGCCCCAGCGCGTACCGCCGGCCGTTATCGCTCGACGCAAGGATCAATTGCAAGTAATCCAGCGCAAGATGGCAACAAATTACTTCCAAAGTCTCGTCGGCAGGCAGCTTGACGTGCTCGTGGAGGGGGCAGATCCGAAACGACCCAGGCATGTCATCGGCACTTCATGCCGCTATGCCTCGGTCAGTCTGAAGGGACATGCGCCCGCGCTGCTCGCCCGCAGAGTGCTGGTGCGAGCCTTGGAGGTGGCCGACGGCGTCGTGTTGGGAGAACCTGAACCCGAGGTGGGCCTGGACATGAATTCTGTGCCCGCGCCCGAACGCCTTTTCTTCAAAGGCCAACGTATCCCGTTACACTTACTTCCCTGAATTCTCCTGAATCTGTTGGAGATGGGCGGGTAGATCCAAACACTACTTGGCCCCGCGCGTGGGTGTGATAAACTAGCCGAGAGTAAGATGGGGCAGGTTACGGGGCGAAGATTGCGAATAGTGTTCACCTCGGCGGGGACCGGCTTATGGAACACGCTTTACAGCACATCGCAGTGGAGCGGCAAGGAGACGTTTCGTGCGTGCGGTTGCGCCGCCGGCACATGGAAGAAGCCGACATCCTGGAGATGGCTGATGAACTCCTCAGCTTGATCGATGGGCAAGGATGCCGCAAGCTGGTCATCCATCTGGGGCCAGGGGAGATCGAATGCCTCTACAGCGTGTTCCTGGCAAAGCTCGTCATGATCCGCCGCCATCTGCTCGAGCGCGGCGGCCATCTCAAATTGTGCGAGGCTTCGCCTGAAACCATTGGCGTTTTCCAGGCATGCCATCTTATGGATTATTTCCACTTCATGCCCGACCAGGCCTCTGCGATCGCTGCTTTGGCAGATTGACAAACTTGCATTCGCGGCGGCTGAAATATCCGGTCACACCTTGATCCGCTGCCAGCGGCCGCCTGCAAACCGATGAAGAAAGAATAGGCCTCGAACGAGCAAGTCGGCAGCCATCGCCAACCAGGCACCAAATAACCCCATGTCGAATCCCGGCCATGTGCCCAGGGCGCCCAGATCCAGGTGCTTCGCGGTGAGGATATAGGCGAACGGAACGCGGATGGCCAGGAGCCCAATGCAATTGAAGAGTACCGGGACCCGCGTATCTCCGGCCCCGCGCAAGGCGCTCAGAAAGATGATGACGCTCGCCAGGCCAGGTTCGGCGAAGGCCTCCAGTCGGAGCACAGGGATGCCTGCTGCGATCACGGGCTGCTGCTCGGGATAAGGACAGAAGAGCCGGAACATCTGAGGAGCCAGGACAAAGAAAACCATTCCCATGGCGCACATCATGCCGCAGCCGAGACCGAACGCTACCCAGCCGCTGTGCGCCGCCCGGGTCGGTCTGCCGGCGCCCAGGTTTTGACCCACGAGTGTCATTGCCGCGGTCCCGAAGGCGACGCCACACACGAAACTGGTCGATTCCCATCCCAAAGCAATGCCGTGAGCGCTGCTTGCGGTCTCCCCCAATTGGTTGACAATGCTCAAGAACCAGAGATGCCCTATCATCAGGGTCATGCTGTCGATGCCCGCGGGGATGCTGATGCGCAGAATACGCCAGATGAGGCCCCAATTCGGGTGCAAGAACTCCTTGCGAAGGCGCAGACCTGCCCGGCCGTGTATCAGCACAGCCAATGCGGCAAGGCCGCCCAGCGTGTGACTGATTGCTGTGCCCCAGGCAATGCCTACAAAGCGAAGCTCCGGGAGCGGTCCGAACCCGCGGAATAGTCCCCACGCCAACGGCAGGTTCAGGAGTGCCACGCCGCCCAGGATCCAAAAGCCCGTTCGGGTATCGCCGGCGCCGATGAGACAGGCAATGCCAGCCGATTCAATGACCTGAAATACGACCAGCAAAAGTATGGGCCGCAAGTAATTGGCGGCGAAGACTGCCGCATCGCCATGCAGGTTGAGCAGTCGCACCATGTTATCCAATCCGTACACACCCGCAACCGTACCGAGTAAACCCAGAGCGACGGCCAGCAGGATCGATTGATTGGTGACCCGGATGGCAGCCCAACCATCCCCGGCACCCGTGAATCGTGCCACCAGGGCGGTACTGCCCACGCTCACCAGCACGGTGTAGCTGCTGATCAACCACGCCAGGTAGATGGCCGTGGTTTGGGCCGCCTGATACGCCACGTGGCGCGCCCGAATCTGCCGAGAGATCTCCCAGGGCGCCTCCGCAGCCAGGGCTCCCGTCCAACATCCGGTTGCGTGGCCCCCAGCGCAGAGCCCCAGCGCCAGGAGGTCGCTTGCCGTTGCCTCGGCTTGCTCCTGCGGCGACAGCGTTTGGAGACGTCCAGCCAGGAAGCGATCGGAGAGCCCGACCGATAAGACCAGATATTGTTGGGCTAGTACGGGCAGAGCCAGCATCAGAACGATGCGCCAGGTAGGCTGAAGTCTATCGATGATTCGAGGGCCTTGCGTCGCAGATGTTGCCGCGTCATCCATGTTCGCCTCGCGGCTCGCCGGCACAAACCGTCCACGCTTCACCGTCGTCCAGGCGAAAAATATCCCCCGCAAAAAGCTTTCTGCCCGGCTGGTTCTCGACAAGGTCGTTGACCTTGACCTGGCCCTGGCGGACGATGTGCTTCGCCTGCCCTCCCGAATCGGCCAGGCCTGCTGCCTTGACTGCCTGCGCTAGCGTGATGCTATTGCCCCGGAGAAGAATATCTGCCATGCGCTGCGATCCCCGCAATGCCTGGTAGCAGGAGAGCTACCACCATGCCGTTCAGCTAAATTACATTACGCGCAACAGGCAGCCTCGTCCAACGCGGCGCAGCTCCGCCCTCTTACCCGGGTTCTTTCAGACTCGCAGTTTTAGTCGGCCGATGGTAAGCGAGAAAAGTCCGGCTGGAATTGGCGGCCGGCCCATTGCGCGGTTGGCATTACGGTTTGTCTCGTCGCTCTCATTTCTGCTCCCTTTGTCGCTCGATTCCTTGCCCGGTCTCGCGCAGCCTGCGGTCGCTGCCCCGATTGGCTAGACTCAATAGCTTGAAATACAAGGAGTTCCGATGAAGAGGGCCATTGACCGCAACCGATACCATTTTCAGACAAGAATTCTCACAACCCACCTGCCGCGGCCGGCCCATTGGGAGGGTAGTTTATCCCGTCCCTCCACTGTCGCCTGCCTGGCAAAACCCAGAGCATCCCACAGGCTCGAAACCTGGGAGGCAACGAGATGATCGGCGAGGACGTGATGGTTCAGAGCACGGAGGCCGAACTCCGACAGCAGCTTCTACAGGCGCAACGCCTCAGCACGATGGGCGAGCTGGCTTCCAGCGTCGCGCACGAATTCAACAACATCCTCACGACTATCATCAACTATGCCAAACTGGGTCTGCGCTCCTCGAGCAGCGAGGCTGCACGCGTGGAAGCGCTGGAGAAAATCCTGAAAGGAAGCCAACGAGCAGCCACTATCGTCAGCAGCATGCTTGGTTTTGCCCGCAATAGCGCGGCACATCGTGAGATAGCCGATATCTCCAAGCTGGTCGAAGAAGTGCTGATTCTGACGGAGAAAGACCTGAGCAAACACCACGTGCAGGTCGATCGGAAATTCCACGGAGGCGTGCGCGTCCCGGTAGTCGCCGGACAAATCGAACAGATCCTTCTCAACCTTATCATCAATGCCCGACAGGCGATGCCACGCGGCGGCAGACTCAGCATCGACATCCGCGAGAACCGCCAAACCCAGATGGCAGAGATCCGTGTCTCCGACACGGGCGTGGGAATTCCACCCGAGCAGCTACGCCTGATATTCGAGCCCTTCTACACTACCAAGGAGCCCGACGAACATGGCCACGGGGGTAGCGGTCTCGGCCTGAGTGTCTGTCGCCAGATCATCGAGCAACACCATGGACGGATTCGCGTGGAAAGCGTCGTGGGCAAGGGCTCGACATTTACGGTAAAGCTGCCGTTGAAGGTGGAAGAAGGCGAGAGATGAATTTCTGAAATTCGCGGCGCGCCTGATCATCACATGCATTTCCTTAGCCGCTGCAGTATTGCCTGCTCCATTTCAGTGTCCCGGCCTCGCGGAATCCAATTCGATTCGAAAACGGTGGGATCGATCACTTCAAATTGGCGCTCCACCGTGAAATCACTTCGGAAGGCCGCAGCGCCGGCCGAAGCCCGGATTGGCTGCGAAAGGTCTTCCAGTTCCTTGTAGATGGTAACTTGCACGAAGAATCCGCCATCCTCCGCAGGCATGATGAGCACGGATCCGCGATGGCGGATCGTCTGCAGAGTCGCTTCCAAACGCTGATACGCGTCTGGGCTGCCGGGCTTCCAAATCTGTTCAAAGCCTGGGGAAATGCGCGGGAAGGTCTCGATTACCCCGCCATAGCGGTTTGAATAAGAGACTTCAAAATAATCCGTCATGATGTCGAGAACGTTTTCGAAGACTTTCCCGTAATTATTGGGATCGCTAGGCATCCAGACGGGATTCTCGACATTCACCTTGGGGTCGGGTCGAATGAGAGCCGGGTTATCCAGGATAGGCCCGGTCATGCAGCCGGTCGTCAACATGATGGTCGCGGTTGTGACCCATCCGGCGCACACTTTTCGCCACATGTTACCCATCCTGCCGCTCTGCACACTTTGGAAATCATGACGGAATATCGAGCTGAGGGGCCGACCTTATCGCGAGAAAGGTCTCTGCTGTCAAGGCGAGATACCGGGAAGAAAGCACCGAGGGTGTTTGTAGAACCCGGCCGCTCACGGGGCTCGGCTCGCCGGCGAGCCGAGCCCCGTGAGCGGCCGGGTTCAGAGTTCTCCGAATTGTTGACAGCAACGCATGGACGGATTACATTCCTCCATGCCTTGCTAACATTGCCTTCACAACGCTGCCCGAGCTGGGAGCCTGCTGGAATATGATCCAACTCCTTCAAGCATCTCGTACAAGCCTAGTTGGAAGTTGGCCCGAACAACGAATCATGCCGCGTTCGGTTGGATTCGCGGCTCCCCTGCTCGCGACGATGGCCGCGCTTTTCGCCATTGACACCGATGGCCTGGTGAGTATCGCACGCGCAGTCGACGCAGCGCACGGCTCCGCGGTCGTGCCGCTTGAGCATGCGCACGCCCATAACGACTACGAGCACAAGCGGCCTCTCTTCGATGCGCTCGACCACGGGTTTTGCAGCGTCGAGGCCGACGTCTTTCTGATCAAGGATCAACTGCTCGTGGGCCACACTAGCAAGGATCTGCGTCCTGAACGTACCCTCGAGAAACTCTATCTCGATCCGCTACGCGAACGCATTCGGAGCAATCAGGGCCGCCTGTATCGCAACGGTCCATTCGCTTACCTCCTGATCGACGTCAAGACGGAGGCGAAGGCTACCTACGCTGCCCTGGACAAGGTTCTTGCCCGCTACGCCGACATTCTGTCCGTGACGCGCCACGGCAAATTCGAGCAGAAGGGGATCACCGCCGTCGTGAGCGGCAACCGTGCCCAGGAAGTGATGGCCGCGCAGGAAGTGCGTTACGCAGGCATCGATGGACGAACGACCGATCTCGATTCGGAGGTGCCGGCCGATCTGATGCCGTGGATCAGCGGGAATTGGGGATTCTTGTTCCACTGGCGCGGCGCGGGACCAATCCCGGCCAACGACCGCGCCAAGCTCCTCGAATTTGTCCGCAAGGCGCACCAACACGGCCGCAAGCTCCGTTTCTGGGCCACCCCCGAGCGCGTCGAGGTCTGGAAAGAATTGCAGGCAACCGGTGTAGACCTCATCAATACCGACAAATTGGCCGATTTGCAGCGGTTCTTCCTCCACAAAGAGTGACGCCCTACGGGGCATGACTTTCCGCATTCTTCAAAGATCCTGCCGGTTGACTCACGAGCGCGGCTCAGCCACTTCCGGTAGCGGAGAATCGCGCTGATCGAGCCCGCAGTTCCTGGCCCCCCTGCCAATTCTTGATTTTTTTCGCTTTTTGTGAAGAGGCGTGATATCATTCCTGGCGAATCGGGGGGCGCACACACCCCAAGGAAGGAGAGCCAATCTATGGTGGTTTCATTTCGACGAGCCGCATTCACTTTGATTGAGCTGTTAACCGTCATTGCCATCGTGGCAATTTTGATGGGTTTGCTTTTGCCAGCCGTCCAGAAGGCGCGCGAAGCGGCCAATCGGATCAAATGCGCGAACAACCTCAAGCAAATTGGCCTCGCCTTACACCTTTATCATGATGTCGAGAAGACTTTTCCGGCTGGGAGCAACAACCAATTCTCCCGAAACTGGCATTGGAGTTGGCTGGCGAAGATCCTTCCTTACATAGAACAAGAAAACCTTTACCGCCAGGCGCTCGAGTTCACAGACAACGTGTCGAATCCGGTCGTTTGGCCTTTCCCGCTCCCGTACGGCACGCCCGGCTATGCCAGCTGGAGCCCCTGGGGCGGCTATCCCTGGGGACTTCCGCAGCTTCCGCAGAATCCTGCAATTGCCGCAATCATCCCCATCTACGTCTGCCCCTCCGAAATCTACCCCATGCAATCGCAAATCTTCGGACTCGAGGACTCGCCGCTCATCCAGGGATTTACTGACTATCAAGGCATAAGCGGCCTTAACTACACGACCAATGACGGTACGCTTGCGAGCAATCGCGCGATCCGCATTGCGGACATTGTCGACGGCACCAGCAATACACTCTTGGTAGGCGAGAGGGCGAACTCGAAGCAGCTCCATTATGGCGCCTGGTTTTCCGGTTGCGGGCAATATGGCTATGGTCTGCCGCCGGGCGACGAGCAGCGTGGCTCCGCAGACGTGGTGCTGGGCGTCCGGGAAATCAATTCCCAGCACAATGGCTACCCCAATCTGGACATCTGCCCTCCGGGTCCCTATCACTTCGTGCCGCCGAACAGCATCAAGGATTCGACGGGCACCGTGAACGAAGAATGTGATCAGTTCCACTACTGGAGCTGGCACCCGGGCGGAGCCAACTTCGTTTATGCTGACGGTTCTGTACACTTCATGACTTACGATTTTGACAATATCATGCCGGCGATGGCAACGCGAGCCGGCGGTGAGGTGTTCGATCTGCCTTGAAAAGGCCCACGCGCTGGGGGCCTCATCTCAAGCCAAGGAAGCCCGGTAATGAGCCGCGAGGTTGTGCGTGTGCTGTTGCTTGCCGTCCTGGCAAGCGGCCTGCTGGGATGCAGTCGTTCCACGGAACCGGTGCAAAGCAGAGAACCGGTGCCGCCACATCGGATTCCAAAGAAGTGACAGAGAGAGTCGGGCAGCCGCTGCGAGGGTGCCGCACGACCTTCTTGCGAAGCAGAACATAGGTCTAGGATGAGATTCTCCAGCCTGCATTACTTCCCGCTTTCCGCGCCCTTCTTGGTGATCCTGGGAATCTTTCTGCTTATCGTCATCGCCCTCGTCGAATTCCACCTTCTCTCTTATGCCTACGAAAGGATGGGGATCAGCCGGCGCTATGTATTCGGCCTGCTCTTACTGTCGCTATTTGGTAGTTCGATCAATATCCCGGTGGTTGAGCTGCCGCCCGAGCACGTGGAATCGGATCGGGTGGTTTACTATTACGGAGTTCAATACGTCATCCCATCGGTTGAAGATTGGCCACGTACGATCGTCGCCGTGAATGTCGGAGGGGCCGTCATCCCGACGCTGCTGTCCATCTATCTGATGATAAAGAACAGCCTGTATGGCCGAGGATTCATCGGGATCGCCATCGTAACCTTGATCGTGCATTGGCTCGCTCAACCGATCAAAGGCGTGGGGATCAGTGTGCCGATTTTTATTCCGCCACTTGTCTCGGCGGGGGCAGCGCTGCTTTTGGATTGGGAGCGTGCTGCCCCATTGGCATACATCTCGGGTAGCCTGGGAACGCTGATTGGGGCCGACCTTCTGAATTTCGACAAGATCCGTGGATTGGGTGCCCCGGTCGCGTCGATTGGAGGTGCGGGGGCGTTCGACGGCGTCTTCCTTACGGGAATCATTGCGGTCTTGCTGGTCCCGGCTAGCACTCGGCTCCGGCCCATGTCCAGGTACCGCACGGAGAACAGGACGAGCGTCGAGGGACTCTAATGGGCAAGCAATGCCCGATCCACAATTGCCGGGAGCCGGAGTGCCACCTCTCAAATATCCCTTGACGGAACGGTGGAGAGGTCACTTTGTCGAGTCGCAATCACAAGACGCAGTTCTCGATATCGCTTTGAAATCTCGAGTTCTCGAATGTCAGCCTGAAAGCCCTGCCGTTCGAGCAACTGCAGGGCGTCTGGCAACAGAAAAGTCAAATAGAACATGACGAATGGCGGCGGAAGAAGGCAATTGCGCACGTGCATTGCGGCGTTGAAGAAACGGGCCAACCAGTAACGAGCTGACCACAACGAAGGCCTGAGCGAGGTTAGGAAGACAAAACGGCCGCCTGGTCTCAGCACGCGTACGACCTCGCGGACAAAACGCGGCTGATCGCGGCGAAGAATGTGACCCAGAGCCCCGAAGCAGACTACGACGTCGAATTCCGCGTCAAAAGGTAAGGCCAGCGCATTGGCGCGCACAAGTTCCCAGGCTGAAGAACCAGGCGCTTCCTGCATGTGCTGCTTGCAGATCTCCAGCATTCCTGTGCTGATGTCGACGCCGATAACTCGGTCGCACAATCGCCGAATGACCTGCAAGCCTGCTCCGGTGCCGCAGCACAAATCCAGACCTGAATGGAATGGCGCCAACGGGGCCAATCGTGTGGCTGCCTCCTCTAGAATAAAGTCCGGCGTGCGAAATGGCGTGTAATCGAACTTCGGGGCCAGCAGGTCATACCCCTTTTCCGTGGAAGAGAGCGCTTGCTTGGCGAGTTCCAGAAAGGAGGGTCCTTGCGGGTGGAACATGTATTGATTGGGAGAGAGAGCACATCCAGCAATGAACCTCTTGGCCTGTGGGAAGGCCCCTGCTACTCGTAGCGCAGAGCCTCGATGGGATCCAAGCGAGACGCTTTCCAGGCCGGGTAATAGCCGAAGATAAGCCCGACCATGGCAGAAACAGCCACGGAGGCGATGATCGCCGGCAGCGAGGGCTCGGTCGGCCAGTTGAGAAACAGGCGCACCAGGACGCTGCCAAGACGGCCGAGTACGATGCCAGTTGCACCACCGAGAAGGCACAGTACGACCGCTTCTACCAGAAACTGCCGCAGGATGTCCTTGGCCCGGGCGCCGACAGCCATGCGCAGGCCGATCTCGCGTGTGCGCTCTGTCACGGAGACGAGCATGATGTTCATGATGCCGACACCGCCGACCACCAGGGAGATCAATGCCACGGCCAAGAGTAAGGCCGCCATGAGCTGGGACGTAGAAGCTAGGGCCTTGGTCATCTCCGCCATGTCACGCACGTTGAAATCGTCCGGTTGGCCTGCCCGGATATGGTGGCGTTCATGCAGCAAACCGGTGAGCTGCCGGATTGCCTCAGGAATCTCCTGACTGTTGGCGGCCCGCGTCAGGATTTGATCGACGTTTGCAAAGCGGATCGGCTGAGGTGTGTCGGCGGCCTGGTACTGCGACTGCTGGTCATAGAGATAGGACATGTCCAGGTTCGGATAGAGTTGGTTTAGTGTGGTCACGGCCAACTGGGGGGCGGTGTTGGCACTCGAACTCGATGCCGATGCAGCGGCGGCACTCGCGCTTTGATTGGCGGTCGTCGCCGAAGTCCCGGCCACTCGATACTTGATGGTCGTCCAGGGGGCGAGGAGGATGTCATCCTGATCGAGTCCCATCATGTTGGCGCCCTTGCGGTTGAGCACACCGATGACTTTGAAAGTCACGTTCTGAACGCGCACTTCCTTGCCAACCGGTTGCTCGCCTTGGAACAATTCCTTCACCAACGTCTGTCCGATCAGGCAGACCTTGCTGCCGTTGCGTACTTCGCGGTCGGTGAAAGATTCTCCCGCCGCCAGGTCTTGCCAATCGCGCACATCCAGAAAACTGGGGGTTGTCCCGTAGATATAGAGCGGCACCCAGTTGCGGTTGCCATAGACCACCTGCGTTCGGGCACGAACGACGGGCGCCACGTTAATCACTGAAGAGCACTCGCGGAGAATGGCGTCAGCGTCGTCGGGCGTGAGTGTCATAACGCTGCCGCTGCCGAACGTGACGCCTCCGCTGGAAGCTGTCCCAGGCTGCACAAGGAGCATGTCCGCGCCCATGTTGGCGATGGTCTTCTTGACAGCCGTGGACGAACCTTGGCCGATCTCCATCATGGCGATTACCGCGGAGACGCCGATCACGATGCCAAGGGTCGTCAAAGCCGAGCGCATGATATTGCGGCGCAGCGCGTGAATCGCCATCTTGAGGGTCCGGTAGAACTTCTTCATGGCCGTTGTCTCTCCTGCGAAACATATTCCGGATCTAGGCCGGAAGCGAACCGGGGGCGTACTAGTTTCCCTTGTTGCGGAACATCTGCGGCGTGAAGGGGTTGCTGGTGGTGGCTGCGGCTTCCTCGTGGAGCTCGCCAATTACCACGGGCATGCCCTCCTGCAATTCGCCGTCCACAATCTCTGTCATGGCACCGTCGCTGAGGCCGATACGGACTTTCAAGGGTTTTACGAACGCCCCCTCCTGCACCCAAACGCGGCCGCGCTCGTGGGAGTCTTTTTTGCCGGCGTCAGGGGCTTTTGCGCCGGGGGCGCCAGCCGCGGCTCGTTGCGCTTTCGCATACTCCACCCGCATTTCCGGCACAACCTGTTGTGGAGAAGGCTGCCAGCGCAGGGCGGCGTTGGGCACCCGCAGGGCGTTCGGCTTACGATCGATTTCAAAGTTTACATTCGCAGTCATATATGGCAGCAACGTGCCCTTGGAATTGTCGGTGCTGACAACCACGGTGTAAGTGATCACGTTCTGGGTCATCGTCGCATTGAGCCGGATCTGCAGCACGACTCCCTTGAATCTCTGGCCCGGAAAGGCGTCTACGCCAAAAGTCACCGTCTGGCCCGTGTGCAAATGGCCGATGTCGGCCTCGTTGACCGACGCCCAGACCTGGAGTCTTCTCAGGTCCTTGGCAAGCAAGAACAGGCTCGGCGCGCTCAAGCTGGACACAACTGTCTGGCCGATATTTATCCTGCGATCGATGATGACACCCTTAACCGGAGATCGGATCGTGCAGTAGTCGAGGTTGATTTTGGCGGTTTTGAGTGTGGCCTTGGCAACCTCCACAGCCTTGAGGGCCGCCTCCAAGGATGCCTCCCCTCCAGGAACAACGGCATCTGCAGTTTCCCAGGCATTCTTTGCCGTGTCGTAATCCTGGTCGGAGAGCGCCTTCGTGGGTCCTAGCTTTTGTACACGGTCCCAATCACGCTTGGTCTGTACCAACTTGGATTTCATGGACAGCAAATTGGCCTTGGCCAGGTTCACGTTTGCTTGGGCCTGATTGACGTTTGCTTGGGCCTGCTCGACCGTCGCCTTGTAGAGCGACTCGTCGATCTGGACCAGAACGGTTCCCTTTTCAACCTCGGAGCCGTAGTCGATGACCGCACTCGTGTTCTTGGGATCCTGTCCGAACTTCGTGATCATGCCGGCGACTTGCGCTCCGATATCGATGACCTCTTCCGGTTCGATCGTGCCGGTCGCGTTGATCGTCGCCAAAAGTTCGCCTCGCTCCGCAACGGTGGTGCGGAACCTGGGCTTATTTTCCTGCTGAGCCCGCACGTACCACAAGAGGGATGTGCCGGCGATGCCGATCACAACGAAGATGACCAGAATTTTTATGAACCTGAACATGGATATCTCCTGCCCGAAATCTGCTGCTTCCAATTGCATCTATTCTATCTGCTCGCCTCGGCCTTAGGCCAGCCACTCTTTCTCTCCTGTATCGATCTGCAGCAATAGGGTTTAAGGCAGGCGAGATCTTGACCCGTAGATCCTACGGTTACGGCGGGAGCAATATCGCATCATGTTGAGCAAGCAGGCAACTCGCTCAAGCCGCAACTTGATGGTTAATTGGCCCAGATCAATCGAAACCTTACAGTGCAACAGTCGCTGTCGAACGGGAACCGCTCCCGGAGGAACAGTTTGGCTCGGTGGACTTCAGTTTCGAGGAGATGAAGTTTGAGAATTCGCGGTGTCGGGGTTTTTGCTAGGGGAAGAAGACAAAGCCCAACCCGACAACCGCCGCCTCGCTCAAAGCGCCGCTCCAACTCCATTGTGGCGGATACAGCAGCAGGGGCACCGGGTCGCCAGGCAAGCAATAACCTGCGTTGCAGTCGTATCTCCGGAGAGGGTCGATCCCGGCGTGGTATGGAAGCGTGACCAGGTCGAAGTAGAAGGCGGCCTGCGACAGGAACGGACTCAAAACACCCAGGTCCCAGCCGTAGCGCTCAAAATTGAGCTGCTCGAAGTAAAGCCGCCGATAGGCAACGAAGGGTACTTCCACGGTTTCCGTGAGCGGCGCCCAGCGGCGGACAATCGGTTCCGGCGCCGGGACAGCAGGGTATCTGGGAAAGGCTATGTCGTACTTCAGCCCCAGGGCATTTATCCCGAGCCCGCTTTCGCGGGCCATGCGCTCCCGGAGCTGAGCCTCGCTTTCCAGCCGGAATACACGTTGCGGGTCCGGCAAGGCGTACGGCTGAGTTGCGCTGGTCGGCCGGGGCAGAGGGTCTTGGGCCCGCGCATTCGATTCCGAGAAGAACATGAAGACCGAAGCTAGGCTAGCTGCGAGGCAGGCCCGGGCCGCGGATCGCTGATATCTTCTCGCTTGGTTTTGCCTGCATGAAGATTTCATGGAAACTCCCGATTGCAAGCAGGGTCTTTGGACGAAGACACTGCGAAACGCCCTACCGGCCAGCTCCTGGACCATCCTGGCGAAGCATGGGACTCTGGCCAGTTGGGGCCGCTGGATTGCCGGCCTGACCTTGGCTCGGTTCCGGCACGGGCAACTGGGTTTCGGGCAGAGCGGGTACCGGCATGACCGAATCCACGGGCAAATGCGGCAACGCTTGGCCGCTCATCCACGACCCATCTTGGCGGGAGCCCGGGCTGCCAGCCGCCGTACGTTCGGCCAGCACCAGCGCCTTGGTGCGCTCGCGCTCGTGCTCGACGGCGCGAACCTGGGCGCACCTGGGCAGCGGTCCGTCGCCGATGAATACATTGTCCCGCTCCATGATCGTGCCCTTTGCAAAGTCCAATGTCGCCAGGGCGTTGTTGTACTGGACGATGGCCGTGTAGAGGTTTGAGGCTGCAGTGCTCCAGCTTTGCTCTGCCAGGATAAGGTCCGCACCGAACGCCGGTGCGAGACCCTTCTGAATTTTGGCGAATTTCTTCTCCAGTTGGACGGTCGCGGCACGCAATTCCGCCTGGTTGATTTGAATCTGCCGCTGAAATTCGAAGATTTGCCGATAGCTCAGCCCCAGGAAGCGCTCTGCCTTATCCTCCTCCGTGAGGAGACTCAGATAGCTGCGTTGCAGATTGAGCTGAGCGTTACGCACTGCAACATTGGCCGCCCGGTGGCCTAATGGGACGTTCATCACCAAACCCAGCGAGAAATTATTGAATGGATCGGATACAAGATCGTGAAAGGCATTGGCCGGCACAGGTCCGCCATCCAGTTGCGAGCCTACGGAGTGAAGTGTGTCCGTGGCCACGAAACGCAAGTCTGGCAGGAGCGTGTTCTTCTGCCGGATAAGGTCAAGCTGACGATATTTCAAATCTTGCCTGGCGATTGTCAGTTCGGGTCGCCGAGCCAGGGCTTCGTCCAGGGCCGTATGCCAATCAGGCTGAAAGGGCACCAGCGTCGGGGTGTCCGTGGGTACGAGCCGGTACCCGTCCTCCATCTTCAGGCCCAGCAGCCCTCTCAACTGTCGCTCACTTTCCAGGACTTGCCCCAGGGCCGTCAGCCGCTGGGAGCGGAATAGCTCGTACTGCACGCGCGTCTGCTCCATGTCCTGTTCCGCAGCTCGGCCGCCCTCGAAGAGGGTCTTCGTGATCCGCCACGATTCGAAAGCATAGCGCATGGCGTCTTCATGGCTGTAGAGCTGGTAATAAGCGCCGTACAGGTTCCAGTAAGCGGCCTCCACGTTGAGCAAAAGGTAATTGAGATTGCGCTCGAACTCGGCTCGCTGTTCGTCCCGCCGAATGCGCGTGATCAGAATGCCCTCTCCCGTAGTACCCGTGGCGAAGGGGTTGATGAGGCTGCCGGGGTGGCCGTCGCGGAGCTGGTTGATCTCGACCCCGAAGCCTTGGAGGAGAGGTTGCTCGAACTGGAACTGAAGGCTTGGCACTACAGCGGGATTGATGACACTGGTCGGCGTGTTCCACGCGGAGCTGAGCCCGAACGTAATGCCCGCCACGCCGCCTGAAGGAAGTGGCTTTTCCAAGCCTGTGGTGAAATTGACCGTATCGGCCGACACGCTCGGTAGGAGTGTTCCCGTGGGGAGGAAGGTCGTAGGCGTGACTCCCAGCGGAGTGACCACGCGGTTGTACATCGTCGAGGTCGACCAAAAAGGATCGAACTTGGATAGTGAGGTCTCGATATTGTTCGCTACCGTTGCCGGGTCGATAGCCAGTACGCGAATCGCATCGGCAATTTGCACGGTCGTCCCTGCGAAACCTCCCAGCGTGTCAACGACAACGCCCGGCGTCGCGGGATTCTGCACGCCGACGGTACCGTTTTCTAATGCGATCGCAATTGCTTCGCGCAGGGAGATATAACGAGCTTCGCGCTGCGTTTCGTCCACCGTGGTCGGAGCAGCCACAGTGCCGCGCGGCGGCAGCGTCGAAAGGTCGGTATCGCATGCCAGGTTAGTAGGGATGCCGCGCCCGTGAGCGTCGCGGAAGTCGCACTCGCTTAAAAAGACTTCTCGCTGACAGCCAAGTCCGGCGGCGACCACCATAGCCAGGCCGGTGAGCAAAGCCCTCCATGCCATTGCCGTTCTCTCCGTGATCGAGTGAGTGGGGCGCAAGATGAAGCCGCCGACCGGTCCGCGCAGCAATTCGCCGCTGATAATCGAGTAGACATTCTTCGACTGGACCGTTCCTTCCTGTTGTATCGGCTGTAACAATTGGAGAACTTGAGTAAAGCAGCCTGCTCAATGCGGTGAGCCGAGAGAGTGCGGCGTGTGGCAAATCGAAAGCTGCAAACGAGTTGCGTTTCATTGCCCACTTGGAGTGAGCGTCCGTGGAGTTGGCGCTAATGATGTAACAGGCAGATGCAATGGTCGTTTCTAGGACTGCTACCTTACCGGGAGGCAAGCTCACTGGCGGGAATGGAGCGCAGCTCATCCAATTCGCGCTCGGGTTCCACGACATCGCGCGGCAGGATGTTTTTGAATGCCTGGATTACGGCTGGGTCGAACTGGGTCCCCGCGCAGGCTTCGAGTTCGCGAACAGCCTGCCAGGGAGCGCGACCCTTTCGATATGGGCGGTCGGTGACGATCGCGTCATACGAGTCAGCGACAGCGACGATGCGGGCACCTAACGGAATGTCGCTGCCGAGCGGACCTTCTTGATGTTCCTTGCCGGCGTAATGGTGGTGGTGATAAAGAATAATGGGTACGGTCTCATTCAGGATGGACCCGACGGAGCGAACCAGCTCGGCTCCCATCTTGGTATGGGTTGCCAACTGGAAGCGCTCTGCATCAGAGAGAGAAGAGGCTTGCTTCACCAATTTGATCGCCTCGGTCTTGCCCACGTCATGCAATAATGCGCCGGCCCGGATGTTTTCGACTTCCTCGTCTCCCAGCCCCATCTCGACGGCGATGGCGGTGCTCAGCTCAGCTACACGGACGGAATGGCTCTTGGTGTAATGGTCAGCCGACTCGAGGAACTTCGTAAGGATTTGCAGGACGCCAATATAAGCGGATTTCAATTCGTGCACTTGTGCTTGAAGTCGCTCTCCAAGGCTGCCGACAATCAGCCCCGTCAAGCCCAGGAACGCACCCCAAATCAGGATGTCAAATGCCAGCAAGATAGCAGTGCCCTGAAAGAGAAAGGCTTGCGGCTGCAGCAGCGCATAGATCGAGATGAGTAGAAAACTAAGAAGCGCAATCAAGCCGCCGATTCGCTTTCCCAGATAATAGGCGGCCACGACGGTCGGCAAATAGAACAGGTTCATGACGATCAACTTGTGGGGCACAAGTGTCTGCACGAAATAGGCGGAGACGATCACGAACGCCAGCAGGACAATCTCAAGCTCGCGCTTCGAGATGCGAGTTGGGAACAGAGGACGGAGTTGCATGGGCGCATCCGAAACGAAAAAAGAAGAGGGTTCAGCCCGCCAATCACCTAGGATGGGCTCTGACTTCTGATCGACGCCGACTCAAAACTAGCTCACGGCCTAAGGATGTCAACGGAGAATGGAACTCTTTGCCTAAGGCGGGAGATTTGTCGGAGTCTTGTACTGCCGGACGGATTTTTTAGAATCCTGACGGAATCCGGAATGACGGGATCTCCAGGACAGCCCGCGTTCGCGGACGCCCCTTGCTACGTGCTGTTCATAGTTGTGGGAGCGATTGCAGCGGTGCCAAAACTTTCACGCCGCCGCAAGAGCCGCACGCGCGCTGCCGCTCGAAACGCTCACGTCGCATGCAGGTTTTCATGGCCTCGTGCTAATAGCAATCAGGGCTTCCTGGGCGGCCTGCGCGACAACGAAGTCGTTGCGGTTGAGTGCCACCGCCTGCAGCGGCCGAACGCTCGCCTTCGTGCCGATCACCTTCAGGATCTTGCACGCTTCCAGACGCGTTGGGAAGTCCGGACTGCCAAGGTATTTCAACACGGTTAACTCCGCCGTTGAGCCCAGTGCCTGCAAAGCCTTGCTGGCGTCGTGGCGGTCCAGGCCCTCAGTTAGCCGCTCGGCAATGGGTTCGACCGCTCGTTCGTCTTTGAGGTTAGCAAGCGCTTCCATGGTTGCCCTGCGCGTGTGCGGATCGGGGTGACGTAGCAATTTCAGCAAGGTCGGTACACTGTCCTTGCCGCCCCACTTGGCATAAACTCCGATGGCCTTCTGACGCGTGAAGACATCGGAGTCGCTTAGCAGGGCTTGTACTGCCTTGAGCACCTCATCTCGGCGATTGTCCGCATCAGCAATAGCCAAGCGGTCCAAAGCCGCCTTGCGCGTAAACAGGTTCGGCGATTTCAGATCAAACAATGCCTGCGTTATGGCGTCAGCATCGGCTGAGGGAATGTCGAGTTTCTTCGCCGTCACTTTGATTATTCGGCCCTTCACACTACTGACGGTGCCAAAATCAATTTTCCTGGCAAAGGCTTCCGGGTTGTTGACAGGAGCCAAAACTACCACGGTCACGTCACCTGAAACGCGAGACGACATCAGGTATCTAGTGCCGATCAGTGCGGGCAAGCGCTCGAGGATATATTTGCGAGAGCGCTCGTCTGGAATGCCTTGAATGTTGATCGTAATGATCTCGTTTTCACGGTACCGTTTCGAGATGTCGAAGCTGGGCGGCGGCTGGCCGAGAAACTGTGGAGGCATGATGGGCACAGGCGGTGGCTCCTGCCGCTGTCGCGGCGCATCTCCGATCGCGGGTGGATTTGGAGGATCCACTTGTTGAGGCGCTGCGGGGAGAGGATTGGCCACGTTTGGGCCGGCGCCTGCCGGTGCTCGGGCGACATCTTGCTCCCGGGCCCCTTGCTGTGCAGCCAAAGTTTGCTGGCTGGCAGCTCGGCTGGAACGGAACCAGATACCTGCTGCAATTCCCACTCCCGTCAGCACGATCACCGCCGCGACACCGACAATCACACCGATCAGCAGCACTTGGTTGTTTTGTCCTTGACGCGATCTTGAAAAAGAGCGCCTCGGCCGGTCTTCTATGAAATCGTCGTCTTCGTCGGCCGTCACCCTGTGCGTCGACCTGCGAACACGCCGGGGGGTGTCAACGTCGTAATCCTCGTCGTCTTCAATCGGCTCCGCTCGGCCTTCGCCGAACCGTGATTGGATCGGCGGGGGCTGATTGGAACGCTTCGTGCGGCTAGTGAATTGATCGTCGTCTCCGGGGACGGCAAAGACGGTTGCGCACTTGGGGCATTTGACTTTCTGCCCTGCGGGCACCTTCGCGGGAACGACGAGTACAGACTTGCAGTTGGGGCAGGCAAGCGTGAATGAGGCCATGGTGCTTCTCGCCAACGTGAAGATTTCGGGACCATGATGAATCAGGATAACCTGGGAAGCATTCTAGCTTTGGGGAAAAAAGAATTCAAATAAAACTCTATCTCTTTGGACTCGGCTCGAAGAAGACCGAAACACATGAGCCACGCTTCCAGTCTTACCGGATCTCCGCAGTTGGGGCCGTCGGTCTTTTCCCCCTGACTAGCCCGACTCGCCTATTCCCATCGGAGGCTGGACTTGTATCAGCTTTGCCCTTCGTTATAAATGCCGCGGCCGTGCGCTCGCCCCGACCTGCGCTGCATTTCCCGGTCGTTACACTCGCAAAGCTTCATTTTGGAGTCGAAGGCGAGCCGAATGAGGAAAGAGAAGAAGTCGCGCTGAAGTTTTTACGCGGACCGGCTGTGGGACGGAGGATTCGATGCAAACTACCAGAGTGCTCAGCGCCGCGATTATCTTGCTCGCCAGTTCTTGGCAGGCCCGCGCGCAATTCGCTGGGTACGATGCAATGATCACGACCGCAGACGCTCAGGTGCGCAGCGGCCCGAGCGCCAATTATTATGCGACCGAGGTAATCCACAAAGGCGACACGGTTCATGTGGTCGGCTCCGACGGAAGTGATTGGCTCGCGATCACTCCCCCCGCTGGTTCGTACAGCTGGGTCGATGCCCATTATGTAACTACACTGGGCAACACGGCGACCGTTCAGGTGGACGGAGTGCAGATTTGGGTGGGCAGCAGGCTGAGGCCCGCAAACGAACGACCCAGCGTGACAAAGACCAGTGTCAACAGAGGGACCTTGCTGTCCGTGATTGGCCAAGCCGAGGTCGGTGCCGAAACTTTGCTCCCGATAAAACCACCTCCCCAGGAGGTGCGCTATATCGAGAAATCAGCCATCGCGCCGGCCCAGGTCAGCCAGCAAGTGGGTTCGAACCAGGCGACGAACGTGCCGCCGTCGTATAGCAAGCCGAGCTCGCCGCCGCCGAACAGCCTCTTCAGCGACAAGAATCCACTGTTAGTAGAAGCAGAGGCGGCCGAGAGGAGCGGCAACGATCTAAAGGCGGCGCAGCTCTACGAGCAATTGGCCGGCCAGGTGAGCCTGACGAATCACAGCCTAGCCATGCAGTGCCTCAATCGCAGCGATCAACTTCGACAGCGGAGCCGCGGCGCAGCCGGTACCAGCCAATCCTCTCCGCAGCTCTCCACTCAGACGAATTATCCCCAGGTCGGCAACAATATGGATGGCCGGTTGATCCCCGCTCCCACGATGACCTACACTCAACCGCCCTCGTATTCGAACGGCGCGCCGGGCACGTCGCAATACTGCTACGTCGCGGATCCTGGTCATACGGTAAGACTGCAGCCGCCCGCTGCTGTCGTACAGGCCGCAAGCCCGCCGCCTTCGCAACAAGCCAATGCGCCGCAGTGGTACGGTCCAGGAAAGTTGTACCGACCTTCTTTCACGATCGACGCCAAGGCCACGTATGGACTCTGGTTGGGCACGGGCCAGGCGCCACTCTACGTCTCTGCGAGCCCAGGATTGAATTTGGAGCCGTTCCTAGAGAGACAAGTTCAGCTCTATGGCCAGCTAGGTTATCGCGGGGACCTGCGGACGCACTACATGATTGTGCTGGCGGTTCAGCCACTGCGGTAGCGAGCGGCCCATTGCAAGGGCTGACGGAAAGCAAGGGGCCGCTGGAATATAGCCCAAGGCAGTTGCCGGCAAGTTCTTCTCGCGACAGATCAGTGATTCAAAACGAACTCGTTGCTATTGAGCAGGGCCCAGAATAGGTCCTGCCACATGCTCAAACCGTCCTTCGACTTCACGGGTGCACTGCGCACGATGCGCAGGATCCTTTCCGATTCGTTCGGCGTCGGCAGGCGATTCAAGGCGGTCAAATACAGGTGATCCATGATCGCCTTCGGGGTCTTTTTCGTCACGTAGGTCAGTGCAACCGTCCCCTTTTCCTTGCTTGAAATGGCACCGTTGAGGTCGCTGCCGTTCATCATCATAAGCGCCTGGACGACCGTGCCGTTGAACGTGACCTCGTTCCCTTCATCGTCCCCAAAATTGGCCGTGAGGTCCTTCATCCATTTCTCGCGAAGTTTTTTCCGGTTGTCCTTTGATTCGAACATTTCGGCTTGCGTAGCCACAATCAAAGATTCGAACAACTGTTCGGGCGTCAAGGCTTTGAGGAGCATGCGGCCGAAGAGCGGTTCCACGTCGCTCTTCTCGTTGGACTTATTGGCCACGGTGCTCAAGTTGTAAGCATCACTGTTACAGATCCAGCGGATCAATCGCTTGGAATCGTAGCCATAGTGAACAAATTCGGAGGACAGTTCATCCAGTAGCTCAGGTACGCTAGGTTCATTGTGCTCGCCGAAGTCGTCCACTGGGTTCGTGAAGGACCGGCCGAAGAAGTGCAGCCACATCCGATTCACATAGGCCTTGCCGAAACTCGGGTTTTGAGTGATCAGCCGAGCAAGTTCTTGTCGACGGTTTGTTCCCGGGTCAGGTAGCTTGAACTTGTCGAGGAAAAAAACCGGCTTGGATGGCAAAACGAGGCCTTTGCGGGTCTCGTAGAAAATTACACCGGTCGGGTTCAGCTGGAGATTATCCGTGAGCTCAAGCGGTCTGGCCATCGCTCGGGCTGTGGTGTCCGGCCGGCCCTTGGGTGCAGAGACCTGGCGAAAGAACGCGTTGATTCCCCAGAAGTTTTGCTGTTTGCCGGGGTTGAAAGGGTGGTCGTGACACTGTGTGCACTGCGTCTGAACTCCGAGAAAGAGTCGAGTGGTCCGCGAAGTAATCGGCACCATCGTGTACATGCCTTCATTAGTGTCCGGTGCGACCGGCTCGCCGAGCTGCGAGAGGACGTAGTTTACTGCACCATTCTCATTGGTCTTGCCGGTAGCGGCGAGGAGGTTGATCGTGATTTCCTTCCAGGACTTGTTGGTCGTGAATTCATCCTCCAGCCATTGATGCATCTGCTCGTGGTAAATGCGTGTGGCCCCTTCGGTCGCACCGCTGCGCGTCATCAAGAGCACGGTCCAGATATTTGCCCAATTGCTCGCATATTCTTTGGTGTTTAGCAGGCGATCGATCAAGCGAGCACGGCGTGTAGCTTCAGGGTCCTTCAGAAAGTCGCTGATCTCCTTCGGGGTCGCAATGCGGCCAATGATGTCGAGGGACGCCCGTCGGATAAACTCATGGTCCGACACGTGGCTTGAAGGAGTTAGCTTGTTCTCCTTCCATTTTTCAGCCAACTTGGAATTGATGCCCTGGATGATTTCACCGTCACTCGAACCGCCAAGTGCCGGCGTGCTTTTCCTGATGGTAGGGGCCTTTGCGGACTTCTGGTCGCTCACCTGGACAGAAAAGGCAGGCGCGACGAGCAAGACGGCGGACAGTATCCCGACTGGCCAGGCCCAGCAATGCCCCTTGGCCGGAGGCGAGCTCCGTTTGAATGCACAGGCTTTCATGACTACCCCCTTCAGGCCGGTATCTCCGGATCGTGCCATGCCCGGAGAGCTGACGTAGACATCAGTTCGTTGGTGCTAATCTTATCGTAGAAGGCATTTCGAGATCTTGTCAAACACAATCATACCGACGGCAGTGAGGTCAGCATCGCTGAGGCATGAATGCTGATAAAGCTTTCCAAACGCGCAGACCGTTCCGTGGTGGGAGGAGTTACTCCTCTTCTACGACGTTGCAGCAGGTCGTCCGGTTCCCAAAGAAATCCATGCCAACAACCCGCGCTTTGCCCAGAGTAAACGTCTCGTCTGCGAAATGTGGTGAACTTCAACCTGTCTTGCCAACAACGGGCCAGGTTGCTGGTGCAGCTCAAGGGTGTGCGGCTGCTGCAGGCCGTTGGGAGGGAAGGTCTCAAGCAAGGGTCGCTAGTGCCCGCTGGAGGGGCGGCGTTGGGACACGGGGATGACAAACTTGTGAGCAGTATGAGTAGCTGAGAATCGCGCGACCTTGACATCAACGAGCCCGGCATCCCTGCCGGCACGCAATACCTCAGATTCAGTTATCGTTTTGACCCCCTTGGGATAGACGATCCAGATCGCACCGTTGCACTTGAGGGCACCTCGTACACGGTCCAGTTTGCTCAATTCATTTCTTCGTTCTACCGCCAGGAACACCAAATCAGCATCCTTGCTGAGCCTCACCGAGACTGCGTCGGTTCTAACGGCGACTTCATCCAGAAACGCCTTGTCTGACATGCCGAGGATCACGACATGGACTCCAGACTTGATGCCGAGCTTGTCCGCGCGCGTAGGAGGATGGAGGATTTTATCGGCCCATTTGGCCGCGACGGCACCAAGATCGAGCGTAACCACGCCCTCGGTAGTGGAAAGGGTAAGCTGCCCAGAGACAGCTTGCACTCGCTGGATGTCCGCCAGAGGGATTTTCAGACGGAAGCTCCCTCGAAACTGCAAGAACTCAGTTTCAAGCTGTGCCTTTCCTTCCGAAGTTTGCCGGCCTTTCCATGCAATACACAGCGCTTCCAATCCCACGGTCATTCCTCCACGGTAATCTCTTCTCCAAACTTTTTGCCCAGGGCGGCCATGTATTTCTCAAGCGTCGCAGTGTAACCGAACACGAAGCGGGCCATCAAGCGAAACACGAGTGCGAGCCAGCGGAGATAGATTTACAATGAACAGGGAGACCGATGCCTACCTGAGCGACGGCATGGCCAACAAGGAGGATCCAGATGAAGCTAAATCTGAAGCGTGTTCGAGAGAATGTGCGTGTAGCAACCACCGAGGACCTTCTCGATCGAGTCACCGTCTATCGCGCCGGTATGGAGGCAGCAGCCCTGGACATCATCGAGGATGAGCTGCGCCAGCGGGGCATTTCACCTGGGGACGTCGAAGCCCATCAAGAAGGCCGGCTGCGCGAAACTGCAATCCTGCCGGACGGCACGGCGGTGCGCTGCACGTTTTGTTACCGACCGGCAATTGCCGAAGGGTGGGGCTGGCACCGAATGTGGGGACGCGTCCCTCTGTTTCCGCGTTTCTATCATTATTGCGCGGATCATTTGCCGGCGGGGCGCAGGAGCGAGTCTCCTGAAGAACCTGATGAAGGCTCCTTCAGGCCATGAGGGTTTCCACGTCACCCTGCGTGATTAAAGCAGAACGCTTGCCCAACTTCGTGCTGAGCCAGCTCATCACGACCGGGGCGTACGGGAGCTTGCCTTTCTTCACAGTCTCCAGCATGCGGCTATCCCGCCGGGCGCGTTCCTTCGTCTTGCGAAGCCCGTTTCGATATCGCGAGTTCTTCATGTCAACTCGACGTTGTTCTCTGCGTATCCGCCGTGCGCCCATGAGTGGTCCCTTTCCGATCGGCAACGCCCTTATCCTGCAAAAGAAGAAGAATAGCAAAGGATGGAGGGAATGACCAGTCCCGATTAGGAACTTGCCGAGGAGCGGAGGCGCTAAACGTGCTCAGGGAGTTGTCGTGCAATCCGGAGGACCGTTGATTTCGATGATGCGCGAGCCTTGCCTCCCGCGCCTCGCGTCCCACGGTGCCTTGGGCGTTTTCTGGCAAAAGCAGCTCAGTTCTTCGAGTGCCAGCTCCAGATGGCCGATCGCATCGTTTACCGCCATGCGGTCGAAATGGTTGGCCTGGAGACGTATCATTTCAGTTTGCGTGTTGCGTGCCGCGATGAGCGCCGTCTGAACTAATTCATAGCACGATGAAGCCAAGTTCACGGGGCACCGCTCTCATCAAAAGGCCACGCTTGCAATGATGACTTGGACATCGAGAGCATACGCCCATTTTGGAAGACAGTCAAAACATCCGGCGGCTGTGCGGGCTCTGTGATTTGATCGTGCGCCAGTCTGCCCGAACTGGTGCTGTCAGATGCAATCTATCGTGTATAGAGGCTGCGTCGCGGCAGGGTAGAGGATCCAAGAACAGCAAGAGACGAGGGTGAGCGAGGGGATTCGAACCCCCGACATCCAGAGCCACAGTCTGGAGGTCACCAGCCGGAAAGCCAGAGCCAGCAATCAGGTTAAGGAGAACGGCCCCAAACCCTTGGCCCAAACCTTGGCCCGTGATTCGCAAGATGACTCCGACTTGGCTTGGCTGATGGACGCCTGGCCGAGCCTGCCCGCAAACGTCCGCGCCGCAATTTTGGCCCTGGCAGAAGCAATGGCCCCGAACAACAGCACGGTCAAGTTTGGTTAGAATGCTCAACGGCGAGGCGCACTTTCAAGGTGAAGCTGTTCGGGTGAATAGCGGCAATGCTCAAGTACTACCACATACCCGCCAAACTTGGTCCGATCCTCCTTCCTACCGACGCAACGACCAATAACCGTCACGTCGAACCCTTTGGCGACTTTGGTAAACTCGGCTTTGTCGTTTGCATCAATATGGCAAACAACGCCGTACTCTAATCGCCCAGGCGCCAAACCGACCTGCATGGTCTGGAGGCAAAGAACGTAACCACCGTGCCCGTCTCCTTCAATCCCGTTCGCTGCCTGATAGGTTTGAATCAGCTTTCCCTTGTATTGCGTGTCGCCGATGACGGCATTTTCATAGAACCGCCAGAGCATATTGGCTGGTGTTACTAAGTCTGGCTTCTCATCCTTTAGGCCGGCGTTCTCTGCCATTTCTTCAACAGCTGGCGGCGCGGCGGGTGAGGGCTGAGTGACCGTCTTTGCCCTGAAGTCTCGAGCTTGGATGAGAACAAGGACGAACACCATCCCCGCTGCGAACGAAATCAGCGCGGTCATTACCAGAACAAGTGGGCCGGATCGACGGCTTAATTGGATTGTGGCTGGGCCCGGCGAGAGGCTAGCGCCGCAGTCAGGGCAGTTGATTCCTAGGTGAGCCTTTTCCTCGGGGACCACGAGCCGGGATCCGCATTTCTGGCACTTCAGGCGCATCGCCAACCTCCCAAATCGGGTCGAATGGGGCAGACGTCATTATTAGAGTCGCTAGGGGAGCCGGTAAAGACAATTCGCTGGGGTGGCGCTGGCCCCTGGATAGAATAACGAACAAGGGTAGCCATCGGTCCGGCCAGGCAGATGGCTGAAAGCGGTCGGCAGGTCCAGCACTCGGCACTCACGGTGCGGCCTGCCGACTGGCCCGGTTAGTGAGTGCAAAGCGTGTCTGCCTACGAAATACCTCCGAAACTAGATCTTTTTAAACTACGCATCGCGCTTGGCACTTTTCTCGATGCGGCTGAAGGCGCGCTCATATGGTCTGGGATTCCCGAAGTAAGAACGGCTGAAGATAGGGTTCAACTCTGGAATCAAATGGAGGGCGTTTACCAGTATACTCGGGAACTGATTGAAGCGGCTGGCATGCAAGCAGCATTACCCTGGCTGATAAGGCTACTCAGGAATTTGGATAAAGCGCGTATTTTGACCGCGCCCCTCATAGACCAGCGAATCTTGCCCCGCCCTGGCCGTCGAAGTAAGACGGCCTTGCGCGGAGCACTGCGCACGCTCAGCAACCAAGCTATCGATCTTCAAAACCTTCAAAACCTTCGTGCATCGGTGGTCAACGACAAACCCGACGGACCCGAGCCCCCACACTGGCTCAGGTGGAAAACCGACAGGCTTCAAATCGGTTCTGCCAAATCGAGGTTGCCTTGGCAGCTATTGAATTACTTCTGGGCTCGCGACTCCGCGAGCTATGAAGAGTTGCAAGGGCCGGGGAAACCGTGGCCGGACCCTGTTAGCGAGTCAGCAATCGCCACGGCCGTGAACCGATTTAACAACGCGATGCCCAATGACTTTCCTTGGCGATTGGCAACGAAGCAATATCACGTCCACAAAATCCCACGGTAATCCCTTCAAGTAAGCGACCTGTAAACGCCCTGAGATTCTGCGCTGGCATAGTTGGTCCGTACCTCGGAGGACCAAAACAATGCCGGATCGACAACCCACACCCGCAGCACTTCTCGACCAGATCCCAGATCCTGGAACCGTGCGTCATTGGCTGGCGGAATCACTTCGTCAGGCTGCGCTACTACGGATTCTGCTCAGAGTTGCCGAGCGAAAGGCCAAGAGCAAATGCAGTCAAGGTCGGGAGGCCGCCCATGTCGAGTAGCCTGCCCGCTCCATTGCTCGTGCCCGATACCGAAGCCGCCAGAATGCTCGGCATCTCACGCGCACATTTGCACCGCCTGCGAGCGGCGGGCAAATGGGGACCTCGGCCGATCCGATTGGGCCGGGCGCTCCGCTTTGACCGTGAAGAGCTACTCGCTTGGGTCAAGTCCGGTGCGCCGGACGCCCGGACCTGGCAGGCAATCCGAGAGCAGACCAATAGACGATTCGCAAAGGCAGTTATCTGAAATGGAGTGAAGCGGCGGCCGGCCCAAGTGAGCCGGCCGCGGAGTGCATGCCCCCTGTAGTGTACTGGCTCGCACGCCCGACTCGTAATCGGGAGGACCGGGTTGGAAGCCCGGCAGGGGGCCAGCTTTCAGGAGTCCTAAGCGTGAGTATAAGAGGGCAGGGCCCAAAGCACAACCGCGCTCGCAATTCACCATTACTTGACACCGCCTTGGAGTACCAACAAAGGGGATGGTCCGTAATTCCGACGGACAACAAAAAACTTGCAACATGCCGTTGGAAACGGTTTCAAACAGAGCCAGCTGATGAGGACACGCTACGTCAGTTGTTTTCGAACCCACGGGCGCTGGGAATCGCCGTCATCACTGGCCCCATTTCCGGCGGCCTGGCTATTCGAGACTTTGACATCAATGCTTCTTACCTTCGTTGGGGGAGTGCTCACCCGGAATTGGCCAAACTCCTTCCAACTGTGAAGACAGGGCGCGGCTACCATGTCTACTTCCGCGGGCCCGAAGAGTTCCACAAGTTGGCTGACGGCGAATATCGTGGTGACTCCGCTCACTACTGCTTACTTCCCCCCTCTCGACACCCGACGGGGTGTCTCTATGAGTGGACCATACCCTTGCCCAGTGGACCATTGCCAGTAATCGATCCCCTCGACGCTGGACTTTGCACTCCGTGCAACACAGACAGCGCAGTAGACTCAGAACACTCAGATGACTCTGCCATTACTGAGGTAGAGGGACTGAAGCGACAGGCCGCGGCGACTAATGACTGCGCTGACTGTGTTGCAGATGCAATAAAAAGAACCTTGCCCGTCCGTCTTGGTGAGCGGAATCGAAGGCTTTTCGAGTTCGCCCGCGAATTGAAGGCGCTGCCGCATCTTGAGCATGCCAAACCCGGCCAGTTACGCCCGTATGTCGAACAGTGGCACAAGCTGGCGCTACCGCTCATCGGGACCAAACCGCTGGAAGACTCGCTCATCGACTTTTACCGGGCATGGGATGCCGTGAAATTCCCGGCTGGGGATGGGCCCTTGGCGCAACTGTTGACGCGAGCTGCACGTTCCACGCCCCCGGCCGTCGCCTTGCGCTACCCCGATCCCAGAGTTCGGCAACTTATTGGGCTTTGTCGTGAGCTACAACGCCTGGCCGGCACGAACGCCTTTTTTCTCGATTGCAGGACTTGCGGCCGACTCCTTGGAGTCGAGTACACTACCGCATGGCGTTGGCTCCGGTTGCTCTGCGTCGAGGGGGTCTTAGAGTTGGTGAGCCAGGGAAGCCAACGGGCCATGAAAGCTAACGAGTATCGGTACTTGCCCTAGTTCCGGCAGAAACACGATAATGCAATTCGTTGGCAAAGGATGGGTTTCGGCCAGTTTTTTGACAGTCAAGGAAAAGGGCCGTTTAGACGGCGGGAAAACGGCATGAGCGGACGAAATGGCGATGGCACCTTTGCCGTGGGCAACACCGGCGGACCTGGCCGGCCGCGACGCGCGATCGAACGCGATTACCTGGCCGCCCTTGGGGAAACTGTGACGTTGGCTGATTGGCGGGAAGTCTGCCAGAAGGCCCTAGCACAAGCCAAGGACGGCGACGCACGGGCCCGCGATTGGCTAACGCGCTACGTGTTGGGTGAGGATGCGGGAACCCTGCAAGACGTGGCCGCCGATCAAGTGGCCGGACGAACCACCGACGGTATGGTTCTCGTGACCTTGGCCGAGAGCATGGCATCACACTGGGCCTTTCTCCTTCTGCACTGGCGCGAATGGGACTGGGCCAATCGATCTTTCGAGGAATTCTGCGGCGAACCAGAGCAAGACACTTTGGGAAGCGAACAATGAGCGATAAACGGGAACAGGAGCACCGCGAAGAGGCCGAGCGCCTGGCCTTACTACCCAAGGCGGATCAAAGGGAAATCATCGCCTTGCACCGATCCGTTGCCGAGGATGCAAAGGTCTCAAAGGCCAACCGCCAAAAAGCCCGCGAACGTGCCGAAGCCCTAGAAAGATTGCTCCGCTTGAAGCCGGGAAAAGGGTCAAAGAATATGTAACTCTACCCTTGACGTTCGTTAAGGATAATGTTACATTCTCCTTGTTAGCTGAAAACGACTTACAAGGGGTGGATCATGGCAACGGAAATCATCGGCTACTTGCGAGTGAGCACAAAGAAGCAAGGTGAGTCAGGGTTGGGTCTTGAAGGGCAAAAGGCTGCAGTGGAAGCCTATGCTCGGCATATCGGCGCCCGAGTTGGCGCATGGTACACCGAGGTTGAAACCGGCAAGCTTGCAGACCGGCCGCAACTAAACCGGGCGCTCAGTCATGGCAAGCGGAGCAAGAGCCCGCTCGTAGTGGCCAAGCTGGACCGCCTGGCCCGCAACGTGGAATTCCTGGCCAAGGTGATGAATAGCGGGGTTGAATTCACTGCTTGCGACAATCCGGCCGCCAACCGCTTGACCCTGCACATTCTGGCCGCCGTCGCCGAGGCCGAGGCCAAGGCGATTAGCGACCGGACGAAAGCCGCCTTGGCCGCTGCCAAGGCACGCGGGATGAAACTTGGATCGGCCCGCCCTGGCCACTGGCAAGGCCACGAAGAGGCCCGCCTGGCCGGCGCCAAGATCGGCACCGTTGCCGCCGCCAAAGCCCGGACGAAAGCGGCCGAGGAAGCCTATGCCGATCTTTTGCCAAAGCTGGACGGCTGGAAGGCCGAGGGGCTTTCCTTGCGTTCGATTGCCGACAAACTGAACGCCGAGGGACACACTACCCGCCGCGGCAAGCCGTGGAATCAAGTGCAAGTTTCCCGCGTTCTGGAGAGAGCAAGCGTAATCGCGTAATCCTTTGGCCGGTCCGGTTGCTCGGGACTTGCACCCCGGGCGCCGGCCGGCCGTGCAAGAAAGGAAGGCCGCCGATGGCCGAAGTTTTTCGACCTGTCTACTACGTTGACCCCGCAACCGGCAAGCGCGTGCGAAGCGGGTTTCCTGGAGCGGTCCGCCGCAAGTCAAAAACCTGGCATATCCGCTACTACACCCCGGACGGCGAACGGCACAAAGTTAAGGGCCATCGCGACAAGAAAGCAACCGAAACTAAGGCCGCCGAGCTAGAACGCCGCGGGATTCGCGTTGACTCTGGCGTCGTCGATGCAACGGACGTTCACGCCAAGACACCGCTGGCCGAACATCTGGCCGATTTCCGCGCGTACATGGTTGCCAAGGGGAACGTCCTTCCGCACGTGGACTTGACGAATTCCCGGATTCAAGCCTGCTTGGACGCCTGCCGTTTCGTCCGCGCGGCTGACTTTCAGCCATCGGCCATTGTCGGTTTCCTTCACGATATTCGGACGCAAGGCAAGAGCATCGCGACGGCGAATTACTACCTTGTGGCCCTGAAAAGCTTCACGCGCTGGCTTTGGAAAGATCGGCGAATTGCGACGGACCAGCTGGCCGGCATGTCCAAACTTGCGAACGCGGCCACGGACATTCGCCATGCCCGCCGGGACTTTACGCCCGAAGAGTTGCAATGGTTGCTCGAAACGACCTTAAACAGCCGCCGGGCATTCCGTGACTTGAGCGGGCGCGATCGCTTTGCCCTGTATGCGACGGCCGCCGGCACGGGTTTCCGGGTTTCGGAGTTGGCCAGTTTGACCCCGGAAGCTTTCGACCTGGAAGCGACCCCGCCGGTTGTGAGTGTAGAGGCCGCCTATGCGAAGAACCGCAAGCAAGCGGTCCAGCCGATAGCCGCGGACCTAGCCGAAATGTTGCGCGGCTACCTGGCCGAGAAGCCGGCCGGCTCTTCGGTTTGGCCGGGAACCTGGCCCGAGAGAGCGGCCAAAATGCTTCGCCGCGATCTTGAGGCCGCCCGCAGTGCCCGGCTGCAATCGTTACACGATGCCCGCCAACGCGATGCAATGGCCCAAGGTGGCTTCCTGGTTTACCGCGATAGTTCAGACCGTGTAATCGACTTCCACGCGTTCCGGCACACGTATATAAGCCGCCTGGTTCAAACCGGAGCATCACCTAAGACAGCACAAACCCTGGCCCGGCATTCAACCGTTACCCTGACCTTGGGACGCTATGCCCATGCTGGGCTATTCGACCTGACCGCGGCCGTCGACGCCTTGCCGCCGACAATTCCGACCGGCCGGGAAGACAAGGCCCTGGCCGCCACGGGAACCGAGGGCGCACGCCCCCCGGCCGCGCAAGCGAAAAAAAACCTTGGCCCAAACCTTGGCCCAGACACGGAGTCTGGGTGCGATCTTGGGAGACAAGTTGAGACGGAAAAGGGAATTAAGACGCAACCAAAAAACCCTGAAAAACACGCCAGTTTTGCGGTTTTTCAGGGTTCCGAGGAAGGGGTGAGCGAGGGGATTCGAACCCCCGACATCCAGAGCCACAGTCTGGCGCTCTAACCAACTGAGCTACGCCCACCACGTTCACTGCATAATAATCTATGCCGTAAAAATGGCAAGTGCGCTGGGCTCGCCATGCGCCTGCCGTTGCTATCAGTTCTCCGCTCGGCTAAGGATTCGTCAATCGCCATCTCTGAGCGTTGTCGAAGATGAGCAAGGGATCGATGGAACTGGTCGATGCCGACTCGTCGGTCAAACCGGGAATCTTCAAATTGTCATGGATAGCAAGATGCGTATCTAGTTGCCAGAGGGGAATGAACGGCATTCGCTCATACATCAGTATGTGAATCTGGTGCGCTACCTCTTGCACCTTGGCAAGCTGCCGGTGATTCATCGCAGAATGGAGAAGGCTTTGTAGATTGCTGTCGTTCTGATAGCCGAGGTAATTTCCTTCCCCTTGGCCTACGGCGCCGTTGTCGAAGAGCGGCCAAAGACAGTAGCTTTCATCAGGATAATCGTAGTGGTAGTACGCCAAGTCGTAATCGTGCAAAACTTCTACGTCGTGCCGTAACTCGTGCGGCGTGCGCGGCTGTAACTCTACCTCGATGCCAACCTCGTGCAACTGATCATGGATCGCGGCGCACGCGCTGGCAATAGTCGGGTCGTCATCCTCGCCGACCTTGGGGTACTTCAGTGTGAGCTTACCAGGCGCACCTCGCCCCATGTTGACCCTTGCCATAAGCAGCGACTTCGCCAGGGTCTGGTCGAAAGGATCCGCCTTGATGTTTTTGTCGCACGCCCACGATTTTGGAGGGTAGGGGCCGCTGAGCGGCTTGTGATGCGCCGTCCCGTCCCTGAAAAACTTGTTCAGAATATCTTCCCGATTGATCGCGTGCGCAATGGCCCTTCGCAAATCCACGCTTTCCAAAGCCTTGTGGCGATGATTCACCGCTAGAAAGTAAATCCGCCGATTGGTCATCGTTTTCAAGGTCACATCACGCAAACTCCGGAGCTCCTTGAGGCGGTGCGTGGGCAGGTCTAGCAACAAGTGCAAGCGGCCATTCTGAAAATCGCGGGCAGGATCTTTACTGTGGAAAAACCGGATCTCGCGGATGGTGGGGAGGGGCGCTTCAGGCGAACGCAACTCGTAACCCGAATTTGCCGTGAATACAGCGTATTCTCCATCCAAGTTCTTGAAAAAGTAGGGCCCACTGCCGATGGGTTTTGTCGCAAATTCGGGATCGTCTGCCCGCTGGATTTTTTCGGGCAGGATCTTAAATCCCATCAAGGAGAGCGGGTCAATGTATCCTTGAAGTAGGGTCAGACGAATACGGAAATTATCCTCGTCGATGGTCCCTGGCCCCATCAGCTTGGCCCATTCCGGAATGCGACCCTTCCAGTTGGAATCGCTCAGAAGGCTAATCGTGTGGCGAACATCGGTCGCGGTCACCCTGTCCCCGTTCGACCAGTAAGCATTCTGTTTCAACGAAAACTCGCGACCCAGGTGAGTCTGCCGGGGCAGCTCCGCAGCCAGTTCAGGTACGTACCGCGGGCCCGCATCGCCTTCAGTCAGTCTGACGAGGCTCTCGAACATAAGTTCGACCGCCTGTTTCTCGGAGTCGGTGAAGGCCAATGCGGGTGACATCTGCTGAGGAAGCTCGGCAACCCCGACAAGGAGCGGTGGGGAGCTGCCGAAACGAAGCTTGGTGAAGAGTTCGTGGAGCCCTTGCAACTTGGGATCAATTTCCTCGGCCACCCGGAGCTTCGCCAAGGCTAGCTCGATCCCAGCTTTGTCACCTTTGGCCGCAAGTTTCACGGCCTCTTGCTTCAGCACCTCTGCCTTGTCGTGTAATCGCTGACGCACGGAAACTAACGCCGGGCTATCGGGAAACTGCGCCTGCAGCAGCAATAGCCGCTTGCGCGCTTCGCGATAGTTGTCGTCCTGAAGCGCTTGTTCGGCCTGAGTTGCCAGGAGACGAACGATTTCCAGATGAACCTTTTCTGCCTTGGGGTAGTCCTCAGCTAGGCGCAGCGCGAAGTCAAAGGCGGCTTCCCATTTCTGGGCCGAGGTCAGAAGGCTCAGTTGCTCCAGACGCACTTCCTGGAGCTTCGAACGAAGGCTATTTTTGACACTTTCCCAGTCATCACCCTCGCGCAACCCTCGTTCGCGAGCCGACTCGTGGGAACCGATGAGCGCGACGAGCACTTTATCGGCTGCCCTCAGAGTGTCGGGACGTGAAAGGTATCGATCGCTCGAATCGGGGAGCTCATGGAGTTTCTTGGCCAGGAATTCCTCCACTTTTTCCAGTCCCAGGCGTTCGTATGGTTGGTAGCGGCGGATTTCATCTCGATTGAATTGCACCTCCTTGCCGAGGCCCCCCTTGTCGTTGAACTTTCGAACATTGATCACTTGTGACGGCGGAGTCTTGGGACCAATGAGTTGAGGAAGAGGGGCGATGCGCCAAGGTTGGCCGCTGGCCATGGTGATCAGGTCGTGCGGCTTGGCCAGCTGGGCGTACAGGGCGTGCAAAACCGGATGACTGGTCCTATTAGCCTCACGCTCCAGGTTGGCTATGGCTGCCGGCCGCGCAGGCTTGGTGTCAACTTCTTCGTCTCCGACGCGGGGAGGCGGCACGTTGTGGCGGCCCTTGACCGGTTCCTCTTCTTCTTCCTTCTTCTTATTATTGTCGAGACTTGGGTCGTCGCTCTTCTTTTGCGCAGGCTTGATCGCCTTCGGACTAGTCTGGCCAACAAGCCCCCCGCTGCCTATAAGGGAAGCCCCGAGCAGCAGTGCGAGACACAAATGGAGGGATCTTCCTGGCCAGCGGATAGGAGATGGGTGAAGCATCGTAATATTTCCTATGCAGAAGCCGGAATCGGCCATGAATCGCTACACTATTATAACAGCAAACTGGGAAGCGTCCGCAAGATCGGGCCACCTTGGAATTTGAGGAAGTGTGCGTCGTCATCTCCTGTAAGCCATCCGGGCGCCGGGCTGCACGTCGCGTAAGAAGTCACTGCAATTGACACAAACTACCTACTGACTAGAATCCACTAACTCATCGGGACGCATCACCTTGCAATTACCTTCAGCACGAAAGCCAAACGACCGTGTCAGACGCTCCAGATGTATTTGAGGCAAGCCGTGCCGACAAGTTGCGCCAGACGAAGGAACTCGGGTTGGACCCCTGGGGCGGCAGGTTTGAAGGCTCCCAGCCCATTTCAGCCATTCGGGCGCTGCCGACAAACCAGACGCCGCGTCCCAGGGTGCGCGCCGCAGGGCGGATTGTCCTGCGCCGGGACATGGGCAGAAGCCATTTCCTGGACATTCGGGACTCCACTGACCGCATTCAGGTTCACATTGGCCAGAAGCAGATAGGAGACAGTTGGGCCTTCGCGCAACTGGTCGACCTGGGTGACCTTCTAGGCGTTGATGGCGAGTTCGGTGCGACGCGCACCGGCGAGCTGACCATTTTCGCCGACAAGCTCCACCCGCTGGGTAAGTCGCTCTTGCCGCATCCCGACAAGCACAGCGGCATGCAGGATGTCGAATTTCGATTGCGGCACCGCTACCTCGACATGATCTACAACCCCGAGGTACTGGATCGGATCCAGAAACGCATCAAGATCGTCCGCTGCATTCGCAATTACCTGGATGCCCAGGGATTTTCCGAAGTCGAGACGCCGACGCTGCACGCCGTGGCCGGCGGCGCCGCCGCACGTCCGTTCATCACGCATCACAACGCCCTCGATATCGATCTGTACTTGCGTATCGCCCTCGAACTCCATCTGAAACGTCTTCTTGTCGGCGGCATCGAGAAGGTTTATGAGGTCGGCAGGGTATTCCGCAACGAAGGGATCAGCCCGAAGCACAATCCTGAATTCACCATGCTGGAGGTATACCAGGCCTATGGCGATTATCGCTCGATGATGGACCTGACGGAAGGCCTCGTCGTTGCCTGTGTCGAATCGCTCGGCCAAGGGTTGCAACTGCCCTATGGCGAGCATGTGGTCGATTACGCTCCGCCTTGGCAGCGCGCCACCTACGCGGAACTGTTCGAAAAGCACGTCGGCGTGTCCAGGTTTGACACCGAGGCGGTGCGGCACGTGGCAGGGCAGGCGGGCATCGCGACGGCCAACAAGCATCCGGATGTGGTGGTGCACCAGTTGTTTGAGGAAAGGGTCGAGCACAAGCTCACCGGACCCATCTTCGTGTACGACTATCCCGCGTCGCTATGCCCGCTAACCAAGCGAAAGCGCGACAACCCTGCAGTGGCCGAACGTTTCGAGCCCTACGTTTTGGGTATGGAGATTGGTAATGCCTACACCGAACTGAATGACCCCGTGACTCAGGAAGAGACCTTTCGCCTGCAACTGGCAGGGCTGCCGGAAGAGGATTCGATGGCCAGGATGGACGAAGACTTTGTGCGGGCGCTTCGTTACGGCATGCCGCCGGCCGGCGGCCTGGGGATTGGGATCGATCGCCTGGTCATGCTGCTGACGAACACCCAATCGATTCGCGATGTCATTCTCTTCCCGCTCTTGCGACCGACTGCGGCAAAAGACTAAGGGGTAAGGACTACGTTCCAAGGACTAAGGACCAGGTCCCATGTACAAGTACTTGCTCTGCTGGCGGTATCTTCGCACTCGTTACCTGGCGATGGTCTGCATCGTCAGCGTCATGCTCGGAGTCGCCACCCTGATCCTCGTCAACAGCGTGATGAGCGGCTTCAGCACGAAGCTGAAACAAAGGCTCCACGGCCTTCTCTCAGATGTGCTCGTTGAATCCTACTACAACGAAGGCTTTGCCGATCCCGAGGAAAAGATGGAGAGGATCCGGAACTCGCCGATCGGCGACAAAATCGAGGCGATGACCCCCAGCATTGAAGTCCTGGGGCTCGTAGAGATTACCTACCATGGCGAAAAGATCCCTCGCGCCGTGCGCCTGATCGGGATCGAACCCCAGGCGCGGGCAGAGCTAGGCGGTTTTTCCGAGTTCTTGCTCGATCCCCAGAAGCGTGAGAACCCCGACTTCGAGTTAAGTCCGGAGGCTAGGGCCTGGCATGACAGCAGATACCCGGCTGTGCCATCGTTACCCTTGCCGCTCGCGCTGGGTCCTCCCGGCGGGCCACCACCTCCCGTGCCGCCTGCGGAGGAGGAGAAAATTCCGACGGGCGTCATCGTCGGCTATTCCATCGCCAATTATCGCTCCAGCACCGCCACAGCAAGCAATCCCAACAAGGACATTCCTGTTCTGCAGGTAGGCGATGAGTTGACCATCGTGACATTGAGCGGACAAAAACTGGCGGCCGTCTACGACAGAGTCGTCGTCGCCGATGAGTTCAAATCCGAAATGAGCGAGTGCGACTCGAATTATGTTTATGTGCCTCTTGATTGGCTGCAGCGCCTGCGCACGATGGAAAATCGCGCCAACAACATTCTGATCAAGTTGAAGAAATACGACGATCACCAAGCAGTCGTCGATGAATTAAAACAAATGTTCCCTGGCGAGGCAGGTTATCAGGTGCAGACCTGGGAAGACAAGCAGGGCCCGCTCCTCGCGGCCATCTCGATTGAAAGAGGCATTCTGAACGTGCTCCTGTTCCTCATTATTGGCGTAGCCGGATTCGGCATCCTGGCGATCTTCGCGATGATCGTGGTCGAGAAGACGCGCGACATCGGCATCCTCAAATCGCTGGGTGCATCGAACAGCGGCGTAATGAGAATCTTTCTTGGGTATGGGCTCCTGCTCGGCATCGTCGGCGCTGCCCTTGGCACGGGCCTGGGCTTGACGATAACAACCTATCTCAACCAGATTGAGCAACTCATCACCCGAAGCACGGGCCAAGAGATCTTCAATCGCAGGATCTACTACTTCGATCAAATCCCGACCGACGTCGGTTTTTGGAGCGTCGTCCTTGTCAACCTGGGGGCCGTCGGCATCGCGGTCTTGTTCAGCGTTTTGCCGGCCTTGCGCGCAGCCATGCTCCATCCGGTCAAGGCATTACGCTATGAGTGAGGAAACGTGTTGGGAACAGCGAATAGCCGATTTCGTGGTTTCACGTTTTCGTCTGAAACGGATTTCGCGAAAGTGAGTCGCTTATGTCGGAGGCAGCCATGTTTGATGATGTCCCGCTGCTAAGTGCCAGCAATCTCCACAAGACCTACCACAAGGACGCGGTCGCGGTCCCCGTCCTTCGCGGCCTCGATTTGGACTTATACCCAGGCGAATTTCTCAGCGTCGCGGGCGTTTCAGGCTCCGGCAAGAGCACCTTGCTGCACCTGCTGGGCACACTGGATCGCCCCGATGAAGGGTCCATCCATCTGCAAGGCGAGCGCATCGACAACCTCCCATCGCAACGGCGCGATCTGCTGCGCAACCAGACGTTCGGGTTTATCTTTCAGTTCTATCACCTGCTCCCCGAGTTGAGCACGCTGGAAAACGTGCTCATGCCCCAGATGATTGCCCATTCCTTGTGGGGCTGGCTTGGGCAACGACGGGCCTTGCGGCGCCGCGCCGCAGAGCTGCTGGAGCGGGTGGGCCTCGGGCATCGTTTGAGTCACCGCCCCCGGGAATTGTCCGGAGGCGAGATGCAGCGCGCGGCCATCGCCCGCGCCTTGATCAATCGCCCAAAGATCCTCCTTGCAGACGAACCCACGGGGAATCTTGACGCAGGCACGGGCGGCGACATTGTCCGCTTGCTGCGCGACTTGAACCGCGAGGAGGGCCTGACTATCATCATGGTGACGCACAATCTCGACATCATCGCCGAGACCGATAGGGTCGTTCGGCTTGTGGCTGGGCGTGTGGAAGGACCTACCCCTCCTGCCGCTCTTTGTGGCGTTTGATTCCTGACGGGGCGAAGGGAGGATCATCCGCCGTCCCTTGCCCACAGCCAAGCAACTTTCGACAACCTGATGACTCCCAAAATCTACATCAACGGCAAATTATTCGACAAGGCGGACGCCAAGATCAGCGTCTACGATCACGGTCTGCTTTACGGCGACGGGGTCTTCGAAGGCATTCGCGTTTACGAGGGTAAGGTGTTCCGCCTGACCGAGCATGTGCGCAGGCTGTTCGACAGCGCACGGGCGATCCGGCTGGAAATCCCGATGAGCCGCCAGCAGATGGCCGAAGCGATCGTGTCGACCGTTGCCGCCAACGCCAAACGGAACGGCTACATTCGCGCCCTCGTCACCCGCGGGGCAGGCTACCTGGGACTCGATCCGCGGAAGGCGTCCGATCCTCAAATCATCATCATCGTCGACGACATCGCCATGTATCCGCCTGAGGTTTACGAAAACGGCATGGAAATCGTCACGGTGAGCACGATCCGCAATCATCCCAACGCGCTCAATCCACGGATCAAGTCTCTCAATTATTTGAACAACATCCTCGCGCAAATTGAGGCCGTGCAAGCCGGTTGCCTTGAAGCCTTGATGCTGAACCACAATGGGGAAGTGGCGGAGTGCACGGGCGATAACATTTTTCTCGTCCGTGACAAGAAGCTTTCCACGCCGACACCCGCTGCAGGAATTCTCGAGGGGATCACGCGGGGGGCCGTCATGGAATTGGCACGCGCGGCCGGGCTGGCAGTTGTGGAGACCACCCTGAGCCGTTACGACGTGTACACGGCTGATGAATGCTTTTTGACAGGCACAGGGGCCGAGGTCGTGCCCGTGGTCAAGTGTGACGGGCGACTGATCGGCAGCGGCAAACCCGGACCGATCACCCGGCAATTACGTGAGGAATTTCACAAGCTTGCCCGGCAGTAGACAGTTCGAGCAAACAAGAACGGGCAGTGTCCGCTGCAGATTTGCAGCGGACACTGCCCGTTTCGCTCCTCGCCATTCTGCATTCTATCTGTCGTTCGTGCCTTTGTCGGGGTTCGCGACCTTTACTGGCGCGGTCGGCATCTTGGGCGGCGCGTCATGATCAAGTTCTTCAACCAGGGCCCCTGCCATGTCGCGTGCGTTGCCATCGTTAACCTGTTCAGGTGTGATCACAGGTCGCGGCGGCTCGGGCACCGTAACCGTTGCAGAAGACGCAGGCTTCTGCTCCGGCCTGAGAACGGGAAAGCTCATGCACCCTGCTGTGGCCACGACGCCACAGAGCAGGAAATGGCAAACAATCCTCATCGGTTTTCCTCCCGGACGACCGCACGACCGGTTTGGTCTGTGCCGCTAGCTGTATAAACAGCCGCTTCTTCGAGGCTTCCTTTGGCTGCAGCCGGCGTCCCCAGGTGCCGCTCCAGAATCTGTTCGTCCATGTTCGTTGCCACATTGACATTTTTCAGCATTGCTGTGTGTAGGGAGTAAGTCATCCGTGCGCGCTCGTCCAATTCCTCGGCATGGCGGAGCAGGTCGTTGTCGTTCGTGCGAAGCGCAATCTCCTTTAGCTTGTCGCATACTGCGAGGCGCCGTAACAAAGCGGCTTCTTCTCGCGCACGCAAGGCGGCCGTTTGCTCGGCCACCGACACCAGTTTATGAGCGGTATCAGTTTTCTTCGCCGCTGGCTTTGGCGTTTTGTCCGGCGGCTTCTTTTGCGGCGTAGGATTCTGGTCCATGCCCACCGCATGGGCAAACACGGGATCCCAGTGAAACCCGAGCGGACTGGGAGACGGTTTGGCCTTGGCGCTGTCCGTGTCGTCGTCATCGGCTGCATGCAGCGATGAAGCACAGATTCCAGCGCCCAGGGCAATTGCCAGCACGCACGTCGCGAGCCCGCGCATGATTACCTCCCGGACTCAAAACGGTCCATCATCCGGAGCCTCAACGGGCCCGGAGGATGTTCCCTCGGTAGTGAAGAAGCGAGAAGGACGGGGATATGCCAAAAAAAAGAGCACGTGTCTATATGACTTTTAGCCTCGAAGCCGAGAGCGACTAAAGTTTTCGGGATCGAATTCTGGATAAAATAGGCGGCTTCGGCAGCACGCAAAAGCGAACTTTGTATGATAGGGAAACAAAAGCGGCGGAAAAGCGCCGCAGTCCAAAGAAGTCACGTTTGGAGTGGGGCCCTTTTCCGCCGCTTTTGTTTCCTCCATTTGCGTGGCCCAAAAATTCGCGAACAAGATGGCCCTTGCACCCGAGGGCAACGGACCTCAGGCAGAGGAGTGCATTTCGATGAACCGCAAGTGCTTGGTTCTTCTGGCAACGATTGCTTACTTGGCTCCAGCCAGGTGCCAAACTCCTGAAGAGAAGAGGTCAACGGTTGCCTTCATCCGAGGCCTGCAGGTGCAGACCAGCGGCTTCTTGCCCGCCCCTGCGGCCAGTAACAATGCAGCAGCCACACCAGCGAGCGTGCGCGCCACTACCGCTGGACTTCGAGCCTTGAAGTATTTCGGCGGAGCGCCTCGGGACAAGCTTGCCTGCGAGGCGTTCGTTCGAAGCTGCTTCGATCCGAAGAGTGGGGGATTTGCCGATCGACCTGGGGGCCAGCAAGATGTCGGAACGACTTCCGCGGGACTGATGGCAGTGGCTGAACTCAAGCTGCCTGCGAAAGAATACACTGCGGCGGGCATGCGTTATCTGACCGACGAGGTCAGAACTTTTGAGGAGATTCGGATCGCAGCAGCGGCGCTGGAATCTATCGGTGCGAGCAGCCCTCAGGCACGCGCCTGGCTGGAGCAGATCGCTCGAATGCACAACCCCGACGGCACGTATGGCAAGGACGAGGGTGTCGCGCGTGCGACCGGGGGCGCCGTCGTAGCTGTATTGCGGTTGGGGGGCAAGATTCAGGACACAGACGCTGTTGTCCGGTCGTTATTGGCAGGGCAGCGCAGCGACGGTGGGTTCGGCAAGGAGGGGAATCAGGGTTCCGATCTCGAATCGAGTTACCGGGTCGTGCGCGCGTTCGTGATGCTGAAGAAGAAGCCGGACATCGAGCTTTGTCGAGCGTTTGTGGCGCGTTGCCGGAACCTGGATGGGGGTTACGGCCTGGCGCCAGGTCAACGGTCCAACGTCTCCGCTACCTATTTCGCGGCGATCATTCTGCATTGGCTGAACGAGATGGACATCGGCAGTTTGAACCAAACGCTGAAGGAGGACACACATGCTGCGCTGGGCACTGGTTATTCTCGCGACCTCGATCATTGCCGCCTTTTTTGGCTTTGGCCTTGTGGTAGGGACCGCGTAAATGGCCGCAAGAATCGTCTTCGTGGTCTTTCTCATTCTCTTCGTGCTGTCGCTTCTATTCGGATTTCGGCGCGGCGGCCCGGTTCCCTGAGCGATTCGAAGTAGGGGGGGAACCGCCCAGTTCCCGAGCCACCAGTTTCGCTTGAGACTAGCGCTGGACAGTAGGCGTCGCAGAGATGCTTGCCTGAAGCTTGGCCAGGTGCTTGTTCAAGGTGTCATCAAGGTGAGGGTAGACTTCTGCCAACCGCGGCTGCAGGGGCCCCGGAACAGCGTTTGCGCGTAGCTGCTGGAGATATGCCGTCAGCACGGCTTTGCCTTCCGCCCGATCGCACAACATGAGATGGACCCAGGCCCATGCCTCCCGGTACTCGGTAGGAGTCATCTGCTGGACCTGATTCAAGTCTTCGAGATGAGCGAGATCGGGCTTGAACGGTCCATCCTGGCTCGATTCCAGCATCTCGAGATGACGTGGATTGATACCGTGTGCCTCAGGTGGCACCTCGAAATACTCAGCCAAGCCCTCGTCGAGCCAGAGGGGAACATCGCGCAACACGCTATGCAACAAGGCGTGCGTCAATTCATGCCGAAGATCCTCGCGGATGCGATCACCCCAGTAGGTGTAAACCAAGAGGTCTTCGACAGTGCCAATCGTCGGCGGCTGCGCCACAAAGAAAGCCCGCCGCTTAGGCAAGTTGGGATAGCGCGCGTGCATGAACTGATCATAGTGCGAGCGATCTTCGAAAATGTAGACCTGGATGATCGTGTTGGCGTTCGGCAGGCAGAGTTCCTTGTACACCTGCTCACGAAGATCGGCCAATTCCTGGAAGAGCAGCTGGGTGCGCGGCAAGTCGAAATTTGAATAAAAGACGTACTGCGAAAGCCTGAAAGAATGCTTCCCGGGCGGCGCGATGACGACAGGCTTCTCGACCTTCTCGGGAGACGAAGGTGCCAAGTTGAGCAAGTGGCAGCCGGTGGAGAGGCATACGGCCAGGCTGATAGCGAACATCCAGCGGGGGCTACGCGGAAATCCTGTCATGCAATCCTCTTCGTCCGACTTCTCCAGCATCTTTACACAATGGCAGGAGGACAGAGATTGTACGTGGCTGCCAGGATTTAGCCAGACGAGTCGGGTTGTTACGCCAAGGGGCGCCCGGTAAGCAGGTTGCGGTTGACCTTATCCAAAGTCGCCTGCTTGATTTCCCGCCACCACGTTTTCCAACCTCCCCGGCCATGCACGCCCCATTGCAAGTACCGGCGCAAAAAGCGGAGCCGATCGGTCATGGTAACCGAGCCATCGGCATGAAAGCTGGCATTAATGCGCGAGAGGTTTTGCACTCGTCGTCGGCGCGACATGCTACAGTGCCTGGTAACGCCTACCAGGTCGATCAGCCAGTACCGGGGCTCGGTGTCGCTGCCACTGGGCGATCCCTCTGGACAATCATTCCCCGTGAGAAGGATATTGGCGGCCTTCAGGTCACGATGCCCAAGTTGATGCAGATGGAGGAGCTGGATGAGTTGGGCCAACTGGTCAATTCGGCTTCGAAGAACATGTCGACGCCTGGTTGGCTCCAGCTGGCGCAGGTACTCGAGGAAATCGTGCAGGTCCACGGCATTTTCGATTTTTTCGGTGAGCAGATACCCTTCGCAATCAAGGCCCACGCGCCGGCGCTGCAAGATCGCCAGGGGCCGCGCCGTGGGGAGGCCTCGTTCACAAAGGCCCTGTCCCAAGACCCAGGATCGGGTTGCCTTGGAGGGCCGAACGAGCGACATCCAAGGAACCGTCCAGCTTTTGATGCGAAAGCGTTTGTAGACTACGCGGCGTATGGTGCCGTTCACCAGCACGTCGAACTCGGCGACCGTGGAACTGGGCGAGTCTTTTAGCAATGGGGAGGCCGGCCGGCGAAATGGCTCATCCGGATCCTTGAGCAGTTTCTCCAGCGCTGTCGTATCAAGATCGCGAACCGCATAACCAACTGTGGTGGAGAAACCTGCCGGCCCTCGAACGCGCTTGTAATAACGATTGCTGGCCCGGCAACGCCGATCTCGATTGCGCCAAAAGGAAACTGCGGACGTCCACGTTCTCTGTTCCAAGTCGCATGCCAGGCGATCCAGCACCTGCTTCCACCCCGGCGCCGCCGCGCCGGTCGAGTCCATCTGCAAACCGCCTTGCCGCCCGCGCAAGCGACAGTAGCTCCGCCAGAAGCGCAGCCGATCTGCACGCGAAGCGCGCGTCAGGAACCAGCGGTTGAACATGATCAGGTTTTCTCGGCTGGAGCGCCAGCCCAGAGGCCGCCCGACGTGCACGGCATGAAGATCGATCAAGTAGAGTCGCACGCAGCCGGTGGTCTCGCCGCACACCAGAATGTTGCCGGCGTGCAAATCATGATGCACGATTCCAGCGTCATGAATTTGCGCGAGAAGCTTCGCCAGCTCTCGCGCCAGGTGCTGGCGAATGAGTGCCTGCCGGAGCCGGTCGAACCGCGGCAGGGTCGTGAGAATGAACGTTGTCAGCGGCTCGGCATCGGCTAAAGTCTGGGTGATCAGAAAGCTGTCGCCCGGACCGGGGCGCGCGCATTCCTCTCCTAATCCCAGCGGAATTATTGTCGGAATGCCCCGTGCAGTGAGGGCCAGGGCCCGTTCGTATTCCATCCGCGCCTTGGGCGGGCGCACCAGCTGCCGCAACCAGGCTCTCAGGTTGGGCAGGCGATGGTGTTTGAGATGGAAATGAAAGCCGGACAGGTTGACGCGGTAGACAGTGCGGTGCGGGCCATGCTTGACGATCGATGCCTGGCCCGACTCCAGCCATTCCTGAAGGCGTAGGCCTTCCGGGCCGATGAGACGCTCCCGGCATTCCGGTGAGATTTGCCATCGGAAGTCTCCTGCCGTCAGTTCCATCCGCCCTCCGCTTTAGCCACATCCCCGTGCTGGGCGAGCCGACCCAGGAGACTGAGCCAAGAGGCGAATCCGGTCCCCACGCTGAAGTGGGCCTCGACACGTCGTCGGCCAGCCCGTCCCATGCATTGCCGCAGGACAGGGTCGCGGGCAAGCCGACCAATTGCTTCGAGCCATTCCTCGTCCGTATTGGCCAGGAATCCGGTTTCGCCGTGACGGACCATGTCGCCTTGCACGCCCACTGGATTGGCGACGACCGGCAATCCCGCCGCCATGTATTGCAACACTTTCAGGCCGCATTTCCCTCGGCTCCAGAGATCGTTCGGCAGCCAGCTGATGCCGATGTCGGCAGCCGCCAGCGCCGCCGTCTCGCAGGCTTCCGACCACGGGCACTCGATGACGGAGAGATGGCGCAGTTTGAGGAAGCGGTCGCTGAGAAGTTTGAGACGGATCGTGGGCCAACGCAGCCCGATCTTCTCCAGGAGTGGTTGGACGTTTTCCAATCCCCGCAATGTGCTCGAAGATCCAACCCAGACGAGGTGCACATCACCTCCCATCCTGGAATGCTCCGCCAGGGAATAGCGCTCCGTCTCGATACATGTGGGGATGATGTGCACGCGCTCGGAGTCGATGTGGGTGAGGGCCTGGTCATGGAGGAATAAATTTCCGGCTACGACTGCATTCGCGTTTTGCATCACGGCGGCGAAGCGCTGGGCGCGAGTGGCACTGTTCGGCCCGCGCGCCGCATACGAGTTGCGCAGGAAAACGGCGTCGTCGAAATCGTAGAGGAGCAGATCCACCGCACCGCGGATGAGCCGAAGCTGCCAAGTTGGAAGGAGGCGGCGTTGAATGACTACCGCGTCCACGGGACCCAGATGGCGGCGCATCATGATCCGGGAAAGCCAGGCGGCTGGCCAGGGCCGCACCTCGAGGTGGTGCCCCGCCTCCTCGAATAGCCCCCGGTAGGCTGCTAATCGATAGCGGCAGCTAACATGCTCAGGTCTCTTCACCAATGCCGTTAGTCGCATGCAAGGTCTTTCATGCCCGCGAATGTGCCGACGTGGAAATTCTCCGCCATTTCTCTGTCATGCCGGCTGGCAAATCGGCGTAGTTGTGGTCAATTCCTGGTAAAGCTCGAGGTGCCGGCGCGCGATCACCGCCCAGCTGTATTCCTGGGCCAGATCATGAGCGCATCTGCCTAGCTCTGCGCAACGAGCCGGATCGGCACTGACCCAGCGTATCGCTTGCGCGAGCTCTTGAGCGGAGTCTGGTTGCACGACCAGCCCGGTTTGCTCGGGATAAATCAGGTCTTCCAGCCCGGGCATCCGTGTGCCTATCACCGGGGTTCCGGCGGCGTAACTCTCGAGCACCACAAGGCCGAAGGCCTCCCACACCCGCGACGGAACCACCGTACAAAGTGCGTTTTGCAAGAGATAAGCCTTCGCCTCTCCCGAGACCATGCCGAGGAAATGGACGTGGTTCGCGACGCCCAACCGCTGTGCTTGAGACTCGAGAGCCTGCCGTTCTTCTCCGTCTCCTGCGATCACGACTTGCACACGATCTCTCGGGTGGATGATGGCAAGAGCGTCGAGCAGGATGTCGACACCTTTGCGCTGCTTCAAGCGCCCAAGGAAAAAGAAGTAGTTTCCCGGAACGATCGCGCCATTTAAGTCGGCAGGTCTCGAAGCGGCCACGGCCAGCGCGTCGCAGTCGACGCCATTCGGAATGGCCACCACTCGGCGCGGTTGCCGGCAGAGGCGTTTGTATCCCTCGACCGTGTGCCGGCTGATGGAGACGAGCACGTCGGCGGCCTCCAGCGCCTCGACGTGGCGTTGCCTGACGATCGATCGAGATAGTCGCACGCTGCCCTCGTGAACGTCGCCGCCGTGGCTGGTGATGAGGATGGGTACACCGAGCTGTTGGCGACATAGCGCTGCGAGGTAGCCCGGCGGATAGATGCCGTGACAGTGCAACAGGTCGAACTTCTGGATGCGGAACAATTCGAGCAGCCAGCGCCGATACCAGGGCACCAGGCGACGCGTGGAGAAGAAGCGCGGATGGCGCACAACCGAATAAGGCAGGGCGGCATCACCGGCACGCAAGGGCCGTCGAGGATGAGGAGCCAGGACAACCACGTGGTGCCCCTGGTCCAAGAATTGGCGTGCTAAGGCGTCGACGACCAATTCCTGGCCCCCCAACTTGGGCAGGGCAGTCTCCGTGTACAGGCAGATCCGCATGCAAGCCTTCCCTAGCCACGAACCTTGAATGAGGACGCAGTGTTCCGTCCTTGGTCCTGCGTGGGTTGAAACCGGAAGCAGCCGGCATTCAACCTCTCGTCCTGCGCGTTAGCGCACGGCGGATTTCGCGTTCGGCCTCCGCCTTTTTTTGCGATTGCCGTTTGTCGTGCACTTGTTTGCCGCGAGCCACTGCTAACTCGACCTTGGCTCGCCCTTCCTTGAAATACATTCGCAGCGGCACCAGGGTGAAGCCGCGATCCGTTGCTTTGCCCGCAAACTTGGCGATTTCCCGGCGGTGGAGGAGCAGCTTTCTTGGGCGCTTCGGCTTGTGATTCATTCGATGCGCCATCGAATATTCGGGAATGTCGCTTCCGATTAGCCAGACTTCTCCGTTATCAATCTTGGCATAAGCATCTTCGAGGCTAGTGCTTCCCTCACGTAGGCTTTTCACCTCCGTGCCGGTAAGAACGATACCGCATTCCAATCGATCCATGACCGTGTACTCATGGAAAGCTCGTTTATTGCGGCAAATAAGCTTGATCCCTTCCTCAGCTTTATCGCGTTTGCGGATCTCTCCCATGATGAAAGTCTCCTGATGACAGGGATAGTAACATAAACGCCCGCTGGGGAGAACAGAACTCGGGCTGAGACCATCCGCTTAAGAACGGCCGAGAATAGAGCCGGATATTGATCCTTGGAAGGCCAGGAAAAATCGAGCCCATGCAGTCGAACCATCCGCGGGTGCGCTGAACTCAAGAATTGAGCTAGCAAGGGTTTGCGATGTTCGAATAGAGGGATCTGTCAAGAAACGAGCTAGAAGGGCGCTGGTGATGCACCCTTTAATCCGTGGGATAAGGCGGCGCGGCATCTCATCGAGAGACGCACCACTGGCTGTCCAGCGACAGCATCTTCCATCAAAAAACGCCAACCGCCATTACAGCGTTTCCGGAATCTTGGCAGCCGGAAGGGCCCTCGATCATGCCTCTCCAGGCTGTCGTCTGAGCATTCCGAAGCCCGCTTCTTCGTTTCTTCACGTCTTGTGCTTGACACGAGTCGGGCGGTCGCTATAGTTGCGAGCCTTCCGGTAGTACAAGGATGTCGAAAACTGCTAGGCCGAGTGGGCGAGGCAGGTGCCCGCGACTCGGTTGGCAACGGAGATCGGGCGCATATTCTTCGTTTTGAGACACTGACCATGCCCGACGCGACGACTACCTTGGCCGCGCTCAAGGAAGCAATGAGGGCCTTCGTTGCCGAGCGGAACTGGGAGCAATTCCACAGCCCCAAAAACCTGAGCATGGGGGCGGCTGTGGAGGCAGCAGAGCTGATGGAGCATTTTCTCTGGGTTGATAACGAGGCTTCGCGAAATGTCGCGTCAGACCCAGTTCGCCTAGGGGAGATCGCCGACGAAATCGCCGACGTTGCCTGTTATCTCTTGGCGATCTGCAACACATTGGGAATCGACCTGAGCGCTGCGATCACGGGAAAGCTCGCAAAAAATGCGCTCAAATACCCGGCAGACAAGTACCGCGGCCGCTTTCGAGTTGAGGAGTGATTTGCCACCACAAGCGGCTTGGGAACTGCCGAACCAACGGACTATCAGATAAACAACTGTTAATAGTAAACTTTTTGCAAGATTCCTTTTGCCAAACGAATCTTTGGTGGTTATGCTTTGGACTTCACATTCTTCAGTTCTTCACGCCGCCATTGATTGGCGCGGCCACGAAGGCCGCGACGAGGGGAACGGATTCCCCCGCTTATCCATCCCCTTGGTGCACAGGCATTTGAGATTGGCCGGGGCTTAGTGACCTTGAGCCAGCGGTGGAGCATTGCTAATATCCGGCGGTGACAGGGAGGGAGGCAGAGGCCTGCTTTCGAAAGATTCCCACCAATCTAGCCCGTCGCCGCCCATTCGACCGGAATGATTGCGATAGCGTAGCGCACCCACGGAGGGGGCTCTGCGCGCAGGGGGCGAGGGGAGGAGTCCGTTCATGAGCACGGGTCGAACCGAAAAAGAACAAGTTCGCGTGCACATCCGTTGGATGATTCGGCGCGATATGCCGGAAGTCCTGCAGACCGAGCAAGCGAGCTTTGACTTCGCCTGGACCGAAGAGGATTTTCTCCGCTGTTTGCGTCAGCGGAATTGTATCGGCATGGTCGCGGAGCAGGGGGAAAAAGTCGTAGGGTTCATGATTTATGAACTGCACAAGTCGAAATTGCACATTTTGAACTTTGCAGTTCACCCGAATTGCCGGCGTACCGGCGTCGGATCGCAGATGGTCGCCAAGCTGATCAGTAAGCTCTCAAGCCACCGGCGCACGCGGATCACGCTCGAAGTCCGCGAAACCAATTTGTGCGCTCAACTGTTCTTCCGATCGCAGGGGTTCCTGGCGGTTCGCGTCTTGCGCGCTTTCTACGAAGACAGCGGAGAAGACGCATTTTTGATGCAGTATCAGCTTCCTGACAGCCCGGCGGAAGACTCGGAAGATTCGGTCAACCGGATCGCCCAATACGAAGAGAACTAGCAATGTCAAATCAGAGAGCCCGGCCCGGCGACTTGGCAAGGCTGTTGGGCCGGGCCCTCCTAAGATCATCGCTAGCAGGTTGGCTCCGCGCTACTGAAAGCCGCCTGCTCCTTCCTGGAATGAATCTGCCGGCGCGTCCGGGATTGCTGGTGCTGAGCATGATCTTGCTTGCCGCCCTGGTGGCAATCCTGGCAAGCTATCCGCCTACAGGTCATGCTGACCATTCCGGATTTGTCTTGCCCGCCGGCGATTCCTACTCTAATCTCAATAACACCAGCGCCGACACGCTCAAGAGCCCTGCGGCTCAGGCGGCAGTCCGCAACCAAGAACCGGAAAGGCCAGGATTGGTAAAGCCGGAAGTTCCCAAATCACCCCCAGGGTTGCCGGAGCCCCTGCATTTGTCGCAGACCGTAATCCTGCCGGTTAGTGAAATGGAGCCGGCCGTCGAGGATTGCTGCTTTCTGCAGGCCCGACAATTTGGAGAGACACCCATGATGCGCACCTGGAAAATGATCGGCCTCCAAACCCTTCTAGCGGGCATCCTGACCACAGGGCCCGCACTTGCAGAGACTTCTGGACCGCCGACTGATTCGGAGAAACTGGCTGACATTCAAAAGCAGCTCGACGGGATGAAGAGGTCGCTCGAAGAACTGAGAAAATCGCTCGATAGCTTAAGCTCCCTTGGCACAAAAATGGATGATCTGTCCCGGAATGCCGCTTCCGGAAATACTACTGCTCAAAAACAGATCGGCGAGCTGAAGCAGGAAATTGCCAAGCTGCGTGAAGATGTCGACACCCTCCGCAACCGTACATCCGCGGAAACCCGGATCTCTGGGTTCTCGCCCACCGATGCCGGCGTGCCAGCAGCGACAGGTCATGTGGAATTGGTCAACACTTTTTCCGGTGACGTGACAATCGTCGTCAATCGGCGCACATACCATCTGGCCCCTTTTGAGCGACGAATGAGCGAGCCGATCCCGGCCGGGAATTTCACCTACGAAGTCCTGGGAATTACACCACAAAGAAACCGGATACTGGCAGCGGATCAGGTCATGCAAGTGTGGGTCCATCCACAGCCCTGACCGGGCGAGCCATTGAGGACGCGCTGAATTTCAAGGCGAGACGGTTATACTACTACCGTTTCGCCTTCTTCATGCGCGCAGCAGTTGGCCGTCAACCGAAGAATTGCCATGATCGTGACTGTCGATGGACCTGCGGGGGCCGGCAAAAGCAGCGCGGCCAAGGCTCTCGCGCGCCTCCTCGGGTTTGAGTTTCTGGATACAGGCGCGATGTATCGCGTCGTGACGCTGGCGGCTCTTCGAGCTCAAATTGATGTGCGTAGCGAGCCTTCGCTGGCGAAGCTACTGACCACTATTCACATGGAGCTTGAACCCGGGCGCGTCATCTTCAACGGCGAGGACGTGACGGTTGCCATCCGGACGGCCCAGGTGACCAAGGCTTCGGGCGCGGTTGCAGATAGCCGCGCCGTCCGCCGGCATCTGGTCGGTTTGCAAAGGGCGTTCGCTACCGGCCGCGACATGGTCTGCGAAGGGCGTGACCAGGGGACCGTTGTCTTCCCAGATGCCGCCTGTAAATTCTTTCTAGTTGCCGATCCCAAGGAGCGGGCGCGCAGACGGCAGCGTGACATGGCCGCTCGAGGTGAAATAGTTTCTTGCGAGGAAGTGCTCTCCGCCCAGGATGAACGCGATCGCCGAGACGCTGCGCGCGACCTCGCGCCAATGATTCCTGCCCACGATGCCATCGTTCTCGACAGCACGCGCCTGACTTTGGAAGAAGTCGTGGACCGAATGGAGCGGGAAGTACGCAAACGTCAGGCTACCTCTTAAAAGACTCCTTCCGGAATCTCAGTCAATGCGAGAGTGGTCGTCGCACCTCTGGTACGAAGGTAATTACTGGATGAGCATGTTGGCAATGACCTTGGGTTTCAGCCTGCGCACGGAAGGCCAGCAATATGTTCCGCGCACCGGTCCAGCCCTATTGATCGCCAATCACCAGAGTTTCATAGATACAGTTCCCATCGGCCTCGCAGCCCGGCGGCACTTGGTCTACCTGGCGCGCCGGACTCTCTTCGACTCTAGATTCCTGGCATGGATCATGCACAGCTTGAACGCGATTCCCATCAATCAGGAGGGATTTGCGCGCGAGGGGCTCAAAGCGATTCTGGAACAATTGCAGCAAGGCCAGGCGGTTCTAATCTTCCCGGAAGGACAGCGTACATCGGACGGCAAACTGCAGCCTCTCCGACCTGGAATTCACTTGCTGATCAAGCGCGTCGATATGCCGATCATTCCCGTCGGGATCGCTGGAGCATTCGCCGCCTGGCCGAGGACGCAACTCTTGCCTCGGTTAGCTCCGCTGATGTGTGCGCCATGGGAAGGTACGGTGGGCGTGTCGATTCGTCCGCCTATTGCTTCAAGCCATTTTGCCAATATGCCCAGGGAGCGCGTGATGGATGAGCTGTTGTTCGAACTGCAAAAGGCGAAAGACCGGGCGGAGCAGGTGCGCCGAAGGTGAGATAAGACAGGCGAGAACGTCATGTTAAAAGAGAGGAAACAAAAGCGGCGGAAAAGCGCCGCAGTCCAAAAGTGGCTTCTTTGGACTGCGACGCTTTTCCGCCGCTTTTGTTCTCCGTCCGTCGACAATCATCTCCGCCAACCCTTCAAATCTGCGAATCACGAACTTAGATTAGAGATGGCGAAGTCTCTCGGTTCTCCAGGGGCCCGAGCCCTTTTTCATCACGCTCTCAATCGAGTAGGTGCCAGTTCCGTGTCATGTGCCAGGTATTTCGCACCCCAGAGCCAGAGAATCCCTCCGACAAGAATCGCCAAACTGACAACGAACAGTCCGGCGTTCATGTTCCATACGGAGGCAATGTAGCCAATGACGGCAGGCGAAATCGCATCGCCGAGCGCGTGAATCACCAGAATGTTCAGTGCAAATGCAGTGGATCGGATAGCAGGGTGTGTGACGTTGGCAAGAGCCGTGTTTGTCGGGCCCGTATTAAAGAATAGACAGAAGCAAGCAATGAAAATGAAGATCCAACACCACGGTTCAGGCATCGTCAGCACCAGGAGGACCATAGGAAAACCGATAATCATCGAGAAACCCGAGACCAAGAAATAGGAACCAGGAAAGCGATCGCGAAGCCTGTCGCCCGCGATGCCGCCTAGCAATGTCGCTACCAGCCCTGAGACGACAACAATTATGCCGAAGGTAAAATTGATTCCACCTAATTTGCTTGCGACGACGTCTGGAGCTGCGTCGGCGGAAATGCCCGATTTTTCGAGCAGGATATAGCGCGGCATCCAAAAAGCCATGCCGCCGAGGGCAAAGGTCATTGCCGTCATTCCCAGGGTGTTGAGCACGTACGAGGGGGTCTTCAAAAATGTCACGCAATCCTTGAGGCGTCCCTTTCTCGACGGGGTTTCATGGCTCATGTCGGCTTGGCCTCGAGGAGGTTCTCGCATGAAGAAGCATACTAATCCGAGCAGCAAGCCGGGCGGGACAACGGCATAGAAAGCATAGCGCCATTCGGGAGTGATCTTCAGGGAAATTCCACCAACAGCAAATCCGAGTGCGCTACCGACCGGGATGGCCGCGTAGAACCAGGCGAGGACCTTCCCCCGGACTGCGACCGGATACAGGTCCGAAATAATCGTCGGCGCAGCGGGTCCATAAGCGGCTTCGCCCACGCCCACGAAACAGCGAGTAACAAGTAGCAAAACAAACGGGGTAGCCAAGCCTGCGAGATGAGTGGGTATCCAACCCGAACCGCCGCTGGCCAGGCTCCACAGAATCACTCCGACCCCAATCAACCACCAGCGCGATGTGCGATCTGCCATCCAGCCGAAAATCGGCGCGATGAGCATGTAGGAAACCATGAAAGCGGTTTGCAGTGAGCCCAGTTTGGCTTCGGCATATGGGTCTCGCCCCTCGCCTTGGGGAAAGAACTCGGATTCGATGGGCGGCAGCACTGCAGCTAACACCTGGCGATCTATGTAGTTGAAGAGATTGATGCTCAGCAACAGGATAAGAGCCGCTCGAGCGCCCGGCAGGGCAGCCAGGCGCCGTTTCTCCGACCCTTGCGCCGTTTCGCTGTCGCCTGCCAAGTTCATCGAGGTATCCTTTTGAGGAGGTACGGATGCCTTCCACCGTATCGAGCTTATAACCGGTCCTGCTCGCCTTCGCAATCCAACCAGGGCTGCCCAGCACTCCGCTATCAACGCTGCCGTCCCGTCCCTAGCACTGCGGACCTGTGTACCATTCGGATTGACCAGAATTGCTCAGCCTCCTATCATCACGTAAGTTGTGATCTGGAAACGGCAAGAAGACCACCACTCAGAAGCTTCCTCGTCACCCTGGAGTTAAAACCGCATGAAAGCGGAGCAACGACATCAGCTGCACACCAATGCGCTGGCCGATCATCTCGGCCGCTTTCTGCAAGGGATGAAGTCGTCCCATGGGGCTACTTCGCCCCTGATCTGGGTGTTCATCGTGCTGACTGTGGGGACCTTCGTGGTCTGGCAATATTTCGGCTACGCTGCACAGGTGGACGCTTCGACGAAATGGGTCGAGGTGGACGCCGCCCAGCAGGATCCACTCTTAGGCTCTGGGCGCCTATCGAGGTTGTATGACGAGGCCCCGAACACAATTGCCGGTAGAACTGCGGGATTCGATTTCCCTCGCTTGTCGATTCAGCACGGTCAGGCCAAGCTCAATTCCTCGCAACGCGCCGAAGGGATTATCTATTTGAAGAGTGCGCGCGACCTTTACGAGAGGCTATCCAAGCAGTGCGCCGACTCACCGGTACTCGCGCAGGAGGCGCTGATGGGAGTCGCGACTGCGAGCGAATCTCTGGTGGGTACGAACGGGCCCGACAAAATCAAGGAAGATCTCGAGCGCGCGATCGAAGATTACAAGAAACTAGTTGCGGCATTCCCGGAAAGCTTCCTTGGTAAGCAGGCTGCTCAACGAGTCGCGCTGCTTGCGGAGAAGCTTCCCGAGGTCACCAAGTTCTACGAAGAATTCACTTCGCTAACTGCGGCCAAGGGAGCGAAGGAATCCAAACCACTTGATTCCCCGGAACTGAAACTGCCGGAGTCCAAGGGGCCGTAGATCCAATTCTGGGTCGGCCCAGGGCCGAACGCCGCCATGCTACCTTCTTCACCAACGATTTCAGCCGCCGTCCAAGCCATCGATCTTACGGCAAAGTGCAAGATAGAAGGGACCAGGCTCGATCAGTACCTGGTGAGTGTGTTTCCCGATTTGAGCCGGTCGGCCCTCCGCAAGGTAATCGATGCGGGGGGCGTGATCGTCAACGAGAGCCCCGCCAAGGCGAGCTACAAGGTTCGGCATGGTGACCGTATCCGCGTCTGGCCGCCTGAGCCGTCCCATGAGTTACCGGTTCCGGAAGACATTCCACTCGATATTCTTTACGAAGACGAATTCCTCGCGGTGATCAATAAACCCGCGGACATGGTCGTGCATCCGGCAAAGGGACACTGGAGCGGCACGCTCGTCAATGCCCTGCAATTCCGCTTCAGCGAGTTGAGCCATGTGAACGGCGATTATCGGCCGGGCATTGTGCACCGGCTGGATCGCGATACGAGCGGCGTGATCCTGGTGGCCAAGGATGAAGGGGCGCATCGCAGTCTTAGCAATCAATTCGAGCACCGGAAAGTGTTCAAGGAATACATGGCAATCACCGCCGGCACGCTTGATCGTGACAGCGATTACATCGAAGGGCGCATTGCTCGACATCCACATGATCGCGTCAAAATGACCGTCGCGGAAGACGAAGATGAGGGCAAAGAGGCCTGCAGCTACTACGAGGTTATGGAGCGGTTTCACGGCTTCAGCTTCTGCCGCATCCATCCGCGCACCGGCCGAACGCACCAGATCCGCGTTCACCTTGCAAGTGTCGGCTGTCCGGTACTCGCGGACAAGACGTACGGAGGGCGGGATTGTTTGCGGCTCTCCGACCTTGACCCCAGTATCGATCCGGAAGCTGACGAAGTGCTGATGCCAAGGCAGGCGCTGCATGCCCGCCGACTGCGTTTCCGCCATCCACGAAGCGACAAGGTAATCGAAGCCGTCGCGCCGCTCCCGATGGAATTCGAAAGGACCCTCGCTGCGCTCAGGAAATTCAGACCGCTTGCGGGCGCAGCCAAAGAATGAGGAGTCATGCCGTCCGGCCGACAGTCGCAGGCCGGATACTGCCGCAGCGTCCAAGGAAGGACTTGACCGTGCCAACATCCGGCTCCGTTCCCTTACATCTCTCTCCCGGCACCTGTTATGGCACCCCGTCGCGCTTGGAGCGACTAGGCGTGGTGGCCTTGATCCTGGTACTCATCTTGTTCGGTGCGCTCGTCGAAAAACGCTCGGCGTTCATGAGCCGGCGGATGACCGACCTGGACGTGTATCTGCGGGCTGCCTGGGCTGTCCGGACAGGCGCCAACTTCTACGAAAGCACCGACGACAACGGCTGGCACTATCACTATCCGCCGCTTTTTGCCATCGCGCTCATGCCGCTTGCCGATCCGCCACCCGGCTACGATCGAACGGGCATGTTGCCGTTCGCGGTCAGTGTCGGCATTTGGTACGCGTTCAGCGTGCTCTGCCTGTTCTGGGCCATCCATGGGCTTGCGAGTGTGCTGGAGCAAAATTCGCCTGACCCGGCCGTGCGCACCATGCCGCGCGGTTGCCGGCGCTGGTGGGCCCTGCGCATATGGCCATTCTTGTTGTGCCTTCCGCCCATCGGCCACTCTTTCATGCGCGGCCAGGTCAATCTTCTGCTCCTCTTGTTGCTGGCAGGCATGGCCGTGGCCGTTCTGCGCGGTCAGCATCGCCGAGCAGGTCTCTGGCTCGCAGCCGCCATCTGTCTGAAGATCATCCCTGCATTCCTGATCGCCTACCCTGTTTGGCGGCGAGATTGGCGTTGCCTGGTGAGCTGCGGGACCGGCCTGGTCCTGGGACTTGGAGTCATTCCAGCTTGCTTATTCGGGCCGGAACGGACCATCGCCTACTATCAGGAATGGGACAAGGCCTTGCGGCAGCCGGTGATGAGCAATGGCGACGATCAATCACGAGCCAAGGAATTGACTGAAATCACCGCGACGGACAGCCAGTCGTTCGTGGCAGTCATCCACAATATTCTCAACCCGGATCGTACCACGAGACCGGCGCATGCAAGTCCCTTCGTGCTTATGTCTCACTGGTTGCTTGGCGGCGGACTGGCTGTCTTGACCCTTGCCGCCGCCGGCCTGCGCGGCCCACGTTCCTCGGACTCGGAGGCGATGTTCCTGGGCGCACTCATTTTGGTGATGTTGCTTTTGAGCCCGGTTTGCCATCTCCATTACTTCAGTCTTTCCACAGTGCTTGTCATGGCGTTTCTCGCCCATTCTTGGGAGGGACAGCAAACCCTCCGCCTCCACGCAAGTTGGTGGCTCCTCTTCGGGGGGAATCTGCTCGCGAATGCGATTCCCGATTTGCCGGGGATGGAGCTGACGCGCGACTTTGGACTGGCGACTTTTGGGGCTTTGCTCCTCTGGATGACCGCTAACCGTCTTCTCTGGACACGCGATGGACGGCAGGCCGCGCCCGCTCGTCCGTGGCTTGCTGTCCCAGAGGTTGCCGCCTAGCGCGTCAGCAATGCTAAGATGAAAGTTGCGATACGATGATTGCCAATTGGTGCATTTGCAGTCATTCCGCGGAAAAATCGTCGGCGAGAATGGGTTAGTGGCGCTGATACGCCGCGGGCAAAAGCGTGGGCCAGATGATTTGGCTTAGTGCGGGCACCCGTGATTTTCAGACGGCTTTGCTGGATGAGCCCGACCCGCGGCACCCGAATTGATTAACTCGCTGCTGTTTTCCCAACGCCTTGCGCCTCGCCAGGAGCGCGATCAAGCTCGGATCCGGATGAAATGCGCGCGTTGCCGTCAGGTCCGGACGGCTTGACATAAAGTCACACCTGTCAAGGCACCTCGATTTGGCAGTGCTGCGATCAGGGCTGTGGCGGGTTGATTACGATTTTCGCCCTTGGTCCCAGTTGCGTACAGAACGATTCACGCAAGCGATCGCAATAGATTTCCTTGACGACGTCTTTCACGTCTTCAAACTTGGTTTGTCGTCCAGGTCGGCGATCTGTTGCCAGGATAAGATGGTAGCCGAATTGCGTTTCGACCACGTCGCTCAGTTGATGGGGCTTCAGGTCGAAGGCAACCTTGGCAAAGGGCTCGACCATGCTTCCGGCCCGCGGGAACCAGCCTAGGTCCCCGCCTTGCTTCTTCGAAGGGCAAGCGGATTCCTTGCTGGCGATGGCGGCGAAAGCATCCTCGAGCGCCCGGTTCCGAGCTTTCTCGCGGACCGCTTCGTCGCTGTTTGCGGGAAGCTTGGCCAGTTCCTGCGCTACCTGTTCTTCAATCTGCTGCTTGAAACCACGAAGCTGAGCGATGGCTTGTTTGGCGTTTTCTTCGGTCTTGGCGACCGGCGTCAGCAGGATATGGCGGGCGCGGACCGTCGTCCCATCGAACATCTCAGGGTTCGTCTCAAAAACCTGGTGCAGGATCTTATCGGAAGCCTGCTCATTGCTGTACTTTTCCCAGCGCAACTCGGCAGTCAATTGGGTCCGTAGTTCATCTTCGGTGAGCATCAGTTCTTGCATCACCTTGTCCACGGTCTGTCCGCTGTTCTTGATCTCTTCATGGACCTGAGCCATTCGGCTATCTAATTCTTTCACAGGCACTTCAATGCGCAATTGCTGCAAGTACTGGTCCAGGAGGAGGTTGTCTATCAGGAATTCAAGAATCTCCTTGCGCGCTTCCGCCTGCTTGTCAGGCGGCTGCCGTCTCAGGCCCCGCTGCACGGCCTTTTCCAGGATGGGCTGACCGTTGACCGTTGCTGCCGTCCCGGTAGGCACCTTTGCCGCGGCATTGGGGGTGCCCACGGCCGGACTGCTCTGCTGGGCTGCCAACGGCGTTGCCGAGAGACCAAGCCACGCAATAAGCAGGCTGAGGCGCGAGAGAAAGCGCATGAAAGTTCTCCTAGTTCCGAAGATGGGCCAATGGCAGAGCTTGTGTAAAAGAGGCAAGGGCAGTTGGAGTCGATGGCCCTACCGATGTTCCGATGCAAAGCGGCGAAATTGTAGCGAGATGACTGTTCCGCGCCGAGGCGAATCTGTTCGTCATCTCCCTTGTCCGCACAGTTAGAATGGGATCAGAAGTTCATCAGCGAGGGAACATCCCATGTCAAAGTTCTGGCATCATTTCATAACCAACGGATCACCCTGGGAGCAGGAGCCGGCGCCGCAGGGCCGTTTCCCCAGCGAAGCGGAGGCCCTCGATGCCTTTTCCCAGGTCGTTGTCCAGGTAGCCGAAAAGTTGCGGCCGGCCGTGGTAAACTTGCGAAGCAAGCGTGGCCGGGGAGAGGGAGCGGGCTCCGGCATTCTTTTTACCCCAGATGGCTTCCTGCTCACGAACCACCATGTCGTGCAGGGCGGCGGTACCGTGCACATTCGTCTCAACGACGGCAGCGAGTCCGAAGGCCGCGTTGTCGGGGCGGACCCGTGGACCGACCTGGCAGTCGTGCAAGCGAACTCGTCCGGTTTGCCCTTCGCAGCTTTTGGGGACTCGGCCAACCTACGCGTCGGCCAACTGGTCGTGGCAATAGGCAGTCCCTATGGCTTCGAATCGACCGTGACGGCCGGCGTCGTGAGTGCGCTCGGCAGGACGCTGCGCAGTATCACAGGCCACCTGGTGGACAACGTTATTCAAACCGATGCCGCATTGAATCCAGGGAACAGCGGCGGACCGCTTGTCGATAGCCGGGGGCGCGTCATCGGCATCAACACGGCGATCATCCAGCCAGCCCAGGGCATCTGCTTCGCCATCCCAATCAACATGGCCAAGCACATCTTGCCACAGCTGCTCCAGCATGGCCGGGTCGTGCGTGGCTACCTCGGTATCCATGGACGAAGCGTGCCCATCCCGAAGCATCTTCTCCGTCAATTCAATCTGAGTCTGGCGACCGGAATCGAGGTACTCTCTGTAGAGCGGGAGGGACCTGCGGATCAGGCGGGAGTTTCCGAGGGAGACATCATCGTAATGCTCGCGGAGCATGCTACCGGAAGCATTGACGATCTGCACAAGCTGCTCGTACAGCTTCCCGTGGGCGTGCCTTCGCCCATCGTCATGCTGCGCGAAGATCGGCGGTTGGAGCGCTGGGTCGTTCCGGACGACTATCCCGATCCCGCGCATCGAAAACAATCATGAGCGCGCTTGCTCAGCTGCCATGATCGCATCCTTCATCTCGCGAACCGCGCGCTCCATGCCCACAAGGACGGCGCGGGAAACGATGCTGTGACCAATGTTCAATTCTTCTATGCCCAGGATGCGACAGACGGGCACCACGTTGACGTAATTGAGGCCATGGCCCATGTGGATATGGAGCCCTTGGTCGCGGGCTGTGCTCGAGGCCTGCTCCAGGGCGGCGAGCTCGCGCTCGCGATCTTCGCGCATGCGCGCTTCGGAGTAGCGGGCCGTCTGGATCTCCACCGCTCTTGCACCGAGTAGCTTGGCCTTCTCAATCTGCAACGGATCAGGATCGACGAAGAGCGACACTTCGATTCCTGCCCCTGCCAGCTCCTTGACGGCATGCCCCACGGCTTTCTGGTGGGTGATGACATCAAGTCCTCCTTCTGTCGTAACTTCTTCGCGTCGCTCAGGAACCAAGGTGGCCTCGTCTGGCCGGACTTCCAGGGCAATGTTCAAGATCTCTTGGACGGCGGCCAATTCGAGATTCAACCTTTGCGTCACGGTCTGGCGAAGAACGCGCAGGTCGCGATCCTGAATATGACGCCGGTCTTCGCGGAGATGAATCGTGACGCCGTCTGCTCCACCAAGCAGCGCCAGGACCGCGGCCGCTACAGGGTCGGGTTCGAACGCCCTTCGTGCTTGCCGAAGCGTTGCCACATGATCGATGTTGACGCCAAGCCGGATCATGGGATTCCCGCGCATTTTCGAGGGTAGGGGGTCAATACCATGGTGGATCGTGCCGCTCAGGGCTGCGGCGTCGCGGAGGATCCTGCCACAGTCTTTCGATAACGAACTACTTCGCGGCTCAGGATCTTCAATGCCAGGAATGCGAGTACGAGATTCACGATCTTGTCCATCACAAAAATTATCGCTGTGCTAATGATCGTGGGCAAAACATAAACCAAAGGCAAGAATAACCAGGAAAGCCACATCCACGACGTAAGAATGGCGATGAGCAACATGGCCGGAATCCAGCGCGCCTGCCGGGACACGTGGTAGCGGTGATCGAAGTACATATGCACCATCGTGCGTGCTTCAGCATAGACGTCGAACAGCAGCCAGGGTTGCCTGTCGGCAGGGGCTGGATGGGATTCCGGCCGGTCGACGGCCTGCTGTTCGGCCTGGTCGGCGCCTGCGCGGAACAGTCCGAGCGCCGCGGGAAGCAATTGTCTTCCGGCATGAACAATGGCGGGAGTCGATTGTACGATGGTAGTCGTCGGCTCCCGGTTGATGCGACTGGCAACGCGCTCCACCACGCGGTCTTCGAGGTGCCGCGTGTCTTGCAGACTCGCCATGACGTCTTCCAGCCGACGTACGCGTTGCTCGAGCGACTCGGACCGGAGCTGGACGGAGTCGGAGTGTGCTTCCCCGTTCGGAGTGGTCGGGCTTTCGCTCATGAGACCATGATCGATCGTCACTGCGTTCGCCTTCGAATAATCGAGAAAGGCGTTCCGCCTGGACCGCCCCTGGTCTGCACCCAGGAGACACTACTCAGTGTATTCGCTTCCAGGATAACCACATTTGCGCGGGAAGACCAGACCGACGACTTTGGTGCAACTGTTGCGCGAACGCCTGCATGGTCTCTTCGTGCGGATGATCCGTGCTAATCAGCGTGACCGTGTCGCTCCGTGCACAGAGACCGCAGGCTTTGATCGTCCGACGGCCGCCCGCTGGCACCTGCCGCGTTCGGCACACAAAGTGCTAAACTATGCTTGTGTGCCGTTGGACTCCACATCGCGAAGGAGAAAACTAATGACGCAAAACCGATCGCCACACGATGTCGTGAAGCTGGCAGATGCGGCGAACCCGATGCAAGCGCATATCTGGCAACAGGCCTTGGAAGCGGAAGGAATCACGAGCAACGTGGTGGGAGACTTTCTCGATGTCGGCATAGGCGACGTGCCTGGTCTGACGGCGGAGGTCTGGGTGCACCGCGACGATTTGCCACGCGCCCAAGAGATCCTTCAGAAGGGCATCGAGGCTGGGAAGGAGTCTACGGAGGAGGAAGGTGAAGATTAAAGTGCGCGCGGGAAAATCCCGCACGCACTGCAAATGCCTGATGCCGCGACCAGCAGCGCTACTTGACCATTTCCTTGAGACTCTTCAAAGGATAAGCCTTCACAACCACGCGTGCCGGTTTGGCCTTGATGGTCATCGGTTCGCCGGTGGCCGGGTTGCGTCCCTGACGCGCGGGCGTGGCCTTCTTCTGGACGCGCTTGATCTTCAGCAAGCCAGGCAACGCAACCACTCCTGGGCCTTTCTTGCCTACATCGTGCCGGATGAACTTGGTTAGTTCATCGAAGACGGCCGCGATTTGCTTGCGCGACAGTCCGGTCGCCTCCGCAAGCGACTGATAAAGTGCAGACTTGGTTGCGGGCTTGGATGCTTTGTTGTCGGCCATTGAATTCCCTCCAGGAAGTCGAGTTGGACAAACCAAAATGCCCACGATAAGTGGGAAGTTAGGAATCGGGTGCGTGGTTGTCAATTGCATATTATGCAGAAAACACGCTTTTTTTGAATAAATTTGGCAGAAACCTGCCTTTTTTCTGCGGTTTTGCAATTCTCGACCCAAGGGGCCGTGCAGCTGTAGCTGCAAAACCGGGCTTTTTGCACACCGTGCTCTCTACGGATGCTGGCAGCATTTCCCCGCGTGAGTAGGATGATGCTGTGCCGGCTGGCGCTGCGCGAACCTGCCTGGTCGCGGAGCCCATGTGCGTGGCAACACGTGGACCGACCGGAACGTCGAGGCCAATCAACAGGACGGTTATGAAAGCAGCAGTCTTCGACCGCTTTGGCGATCCTTCTGAGGTCTTGCAAATCCGCGATGTGCCAACACCCGAACCGGGGCCAGGCCAGGTCCGCGTGCGCATGCTGGCAAGCCCGATCAATCCCTCCGACCTGATGACGATCCAGGGCCAGTACGGTCGCAAGCCCAAGCTCCCCGCTACACCGGGGTTCGAAGGCGTCGGCGTCGTCGAGGCAAACGGCGGAGGCCTTCTGGGCCGGCTCAGGCTTGGCAGGCGCGTGGCTGTGCTCAATCGCGAAGGGGGCAACTGGCAAGAGCAGGTAGTGGTGCCCGCTCGCCAGGTTGTACCTGTTCCCGCGGGCGTTCCCGACGAGCAGGCCGCGGCCTTCTTCGTCAACCCTGCAAGCGCTTTGGTGATGACACGGTCTGCGCTGAAGATTCCTCGCGGAGCCTGGCTGATCCAGACGGCGGCGGGCAGCGCATTGGGACGCATGGTCATCCGCCTCGGCCGGCTGTACGGCTTCCGCACGATCAACGTTGTGCGCCGCAAGGAACAGGCTACGGAACTTCTGCAGGCGGGCGGCGACGCCGTCATCTGTACGGCTGACGAGTCGATCGAGGAGCGGGCCCTGGCTATTACCGATGGCAAAGGTGCGTCTTTTGCCATTGACGCCGTGGGGGGTGCGACCGGCTCGGCGCTGCTGTCTGCCCTGGGTTATGGCGGGCGCATGCTGATCTATGGCACGCTCTCCGACGAACCCATCACGTTCCACCCGCGCATTTTGATGACTGGCCAAAAGAGCGTTGCCGGATTCTGGCTGTCGGAGTGGGTGCCAGCCCAAAATGTGGTGACGATGTTGAGGCTCTTTCGCCAGATCGGCCGATTGATGGAAGCGGGCGTGCTGGTCTCCGAAGTTGGGAAATCCTTTCCCCTTGAGGACATCCAGGCGGCAGTGTGCCAGGCGGCGCAGCCGGGCCGGCTGGGCAAGGTTCAATTGCGCATTGCCTCGGCATGACGGGCGCGTCGGCCGCACGGGGAGCGCTCTTGGCAATCCGCGCGGGCTCCGTAACTATAAGGGCACAAGGGCACGCGGGTTGTTGATTGCTGGTGCGTGGGCTTGCTGTTGGCGGGACCAGGATAGATTGCGTAGTCGGAGAAGGGAATGGCCTTGATGACGGACAGGCGCAACCAGGCAGTAACCGGCTTGACTCCTCCACAGTTGGACGAGGCCAGGATTCGCGTGGTTTGGCCGTCGGTTGCCGCCCACACAGGCATTGCCACCCTCGGGCGCGCCCTGACGCGCACGATCGTGCTGGCGCCATTGGCCTGGTTGATCATGGCGTTGCCCTACTTCATGAAGGTACTGCCGGGCATGGCAAGGCGCTACACCCTTACCAACCGGCGCCTCATGGTCCAACACGGCTGGAAGCTGACTCCCGCGCAGGAGGTCGCACTTGCGGACATCGACGACGTACGCATCGTGGAAGATGCCAATAGCGATTTTTTCCGGGCGGCGACACTGGAGATCCTCTCGAAGGGACGGGTTGCTCTGCGGCTTCGCGGCGTGCCTAACCCCGGATCGTTTCGCGAAGCGATTCTGAATGCAACCAAGGCCTGGGTGCCCGGCAAGGCGGATACAGGCCATTTCATCCCTGCCTCAGCAAGTAAATCGGCATGACGATGGGCAAGACCGCCCTCTTCGTTTACGGCACTCTCAAGCGTGGTTTCAGCAATCACGCCATGCTCGCCGGCCAGGAATTCGTCGGCGCAGCTCGTACTCTTCCCCGCTATCGCCTGCTCGACCACGGTCCGCATCCCTGCCTGGTTGAAGCAGTTCAGGCCGGCCGATCGATACGCGGCGAAATCTGGAACGTGGACGCCGCCACCCTTGACCGTCTCGATGAATTCGAGGAAGTCGATCATCTCTTCAGCCGTCGCGAGATCGCGCTCGTCGACACTTCCACGACCGTCTACGCCTACTTCTATCGGGGCGACGCGACCGGGCTGCCGGATTGTCTGGACTGGTGGTCGGAGCCCGAAGCCTCCGCAGGTCGCTAAGACACCTTCGCCGAAGGGCTTGTGCACCCTCGGCAAAGCACTGCTATTTCGCCTTTTGCGTGCATAAAGGGGCGCAAGGCACATCATGTTTCCTGCGTCGAAGGTACGCCGAAAGTGCGCCGATAGTACGCCTCCCGGGAGCCAATTGCGACATGCGAACGTTTGTCGCCTCCGTGGCGCTATACAGAACCATGTTGGGCCTCCTCGCGCGAGCGGACGAGCGTGGCGGGCTTTCCCACGGAATCGCGCGACGTCCATACAACAGCTCCTTGGCTTGGTGGGGCTGCGGATTGTCATTCGTTCGCAAAGGCCGCGACACCCGAAGTCGCGACGGCTCAATTCTAGATCACTCATGGCGGACAGAGAATCGTAGCCGAGGAGATTTGAGCCCCTACTTTCGACTCATCGATAGGATAGGCACTCCGAATGGGAATGATGACCGAAAACCATAGGGAATATCGACTCGCGACCGCTCTTCTTCCCGCTGTAAGCTTCGTCGGACGACGAACTTGGCTTGCCAGGGTAGGCGAGCAAGTTAAAATGCTAAGGGTTAAGTCAGCCAAGTTGCCCGAATCTCGTGGGGAATGGTGTAACGGTAGCACAGCAGACTCTGGATCTGCTTGTCTAGGTTCGAATCCTAGTTCCCCAGATTTCGTAAATCTCAGAGCAATAAAGAGTTACGAAAACTTAGCAAAAAAACTTCTGCAAATCTTCTGCACACGCCTCCGTCGCGTTAGAATGGCGTTGCTCTCCTGGAAAGGAGCAACCCATGGCTTCCCTGCAGAAAAAGGGCGAATCCTGGTACTGCCAATTCATGTACCACGGCCGGCGGCACACTTTCACCATTGGGAGGGTAGGGGATGACGAGGCCAAAAACACCGCCGCCAAGTGCGACTACCTCCTGATGCGCATCAAGCAGGACTTGCTCGAAGTGCCCGCCGACATGGATATCTGCACTTTTCTGCAACACGACGGACGCCCCCTCGACAGGCCGGGCAAGTTGCGGGGACAGCAGATCCAATTCTCCGAGTTCAGCGATTCGTATCTCAAGACCTTCAGCGGCGGCGCCATCGAGGAAAGCACCCTTTACACCGCCAGGATTCACCTCAATCACCTATCCCAGACGCTCGGCCCAGGCTTCCCGATGAATAGCCTCACGCTGCCTGACCTGCAGCGGCACGTCACCCGCCGGCAGAAGAATGTCGCCGGCATCACCGTCAAGAAGGAGATCGATACCCTTCGTTCGGCGTGGAGATGGGCGCAGCGGATGGACCTGGTGGAGGGGGATTTCCCAAATGGCGGCCTGGTCTATCCCAAGGCCGACGAAAAGCTGCCCTTCATGACCTGGGCCGAGATCGAGCGCCGCATCGACGCGGGGGGAGACCCGGAGCAACTGTGGGAGTGCCTTTACCTAACCGATGTGCAGATCAAGGAATTGCTCGCCGACGTAAAAAACCGCAAGGTCTCGGCCTGGATATACCCGATGTTCTTGACCATCGCCCACACCGGCGCGCGCCGCTCGGAAATGATCCGGTCCAAAGCAGAGGACGTGGACTTCGCGGGAGGGACGATCACCATCCGCGAGAAGAAGAGGGTGAAGGGGACTCGCACAACACGCCGCGTACCCTTGAGCGGTCCGCTTCTTGCCATGCTGAGGAAATGGCTGCCGGGGCGGGTTGGAAAACCTTTCCTCTTCGGACCGGGCATGAAGCCGATGACGCCCCAGGCGGCGCAGCACGCCTTCGCCAGAACTTTGGCAGACACGAAATGGAAAGTCCTGAAAGGCTACCACGTGCTGAGGCACAGCTTTATCAGTGCCCTGGCAAGCCGTGGTGTAGACCAGCGGATCGTGGACGACTTCGTCGGCCATCAAACCGAAGAGCAGCGGCGCCGTTACCGACACCTGTACCCCTCAACCCAGAAGCAGGCCATCAAGCAGGTCTTTGGATAAGGATTGCCCCTAGCTGTCGTCTCAACTGGAGAGCGTATGACCTACCGTCGACGGATACGACCGTAAGCGGCTGACGACGACTTGACACCATAGCTCGGTCAATCCCGATGCCGCATCAATGGCCTTGCGCCGAGATTCTTCGGCGGATGGGAGCCCGGAACGCAACTCCTCCAACGCCAAGTAAACCAGTGCAAGCTTTCCTCTCTCGAGATTGAAGGCTCGGGCCACATCAAATGATTCGCGATAAAGTGCCCTCCCCGCCTCGATACGTCCGGAGCGAAATTCGATGAGGCCAGCCGTGGCCAAAACGTAAATTAACTGTGCGGCGGAAACGCTTGTCCTATCAATTCTGCTCAGCGCCGTCGCTGCTCGCTTCACTTTGCCTTGTTGAGCGAGAGCAAACGCAAGATTGTTATAGAGGCAGACATCTCCAGGGTTGCTCAGCAACGCGAAGTGCGCGAATTCGATGGCTTGGTCGTAGTCTTCCAAAACGGTTGAGGCAATGTGTGAGCCGTGAATGGCAGGCCGGCTGGAAAATGGTTGGTCCGCCCACCAATCCCGAGTTCCCTGAATAGACCGGCTCCAGTTGGCCACCCGGAATGATTGCCAAGCGGTCGCTTCGGCCGAGAGCGAGACCTCGACACCCGCGGAAGTGAGGATTCCTGCGTTGCGGGCGAGCCAGGCAGCTTGTGCTACCGCGTTTTCCGATGGACTTTGGAGCGATTGGCTGATGAGGAGCCGACTTGCTTTGCGATTCCCGGCAGCAGCCTCAAGCGTCCCAAGCGCGCTAGCGAGTTCAGAGACGTGAATGGGATTGAATCTTCCTGTCTCAAGCATCTTGCGCGCGAGCTTGATATGCTTTGAAGTTCGACCTAAAACACCAGCGGTCGCAATTTCGGCAGAAAGGACCCAGGGATCGTGCTTCAGGGTTTTCGCCGAGGCAAGCAGAAGATGGGCTTGACGGACTTCGCGATGATGGAGCATTAGGCGTGCGGCGGCACGCAGAATGAACCGGTTTTCCGGAGCGAGCCTGAGCGCCACGCGCATCGCGCCTTTCGCTTTCTTGAGTGAGCCGACCGATGCGTATAGTCGTGACAGATTACTCCAGAGCGCCGCGTTTCGGGGATAATTGGAGAGCTGTTCCCGTGCGGTGTGGATCCCTATTTGGAACTGTCGTTCATGGGCGGAATGAGAAACGGGCGATTCTGCTGGATCGACCTGCGACAGGGCCTCCGTGATGAGTGGCCCCCTTTCGCCAAGTTTCTGCAAACAAATCGCCGCAATGGT